>Ga0209923_1000001_pt1 | contig 270740 bp, 274 predicted proteins | sample SalPon1_A_H2O_MG_FD_185696 | JGI IMG/M metagenome (GOLD analysis project Ga0209923, IMG submission 185696) | Salt pond water microbial communities from South San Francisco under conditions of wetland restoration - Salt Pond MetaG R1_A_H2O_MG... | ecosystem: Environmental > Aquatic > Non-marine... | reverse complement strand
CGGAGATCAGCCGGATCGTCTCCTCGGTCAGCCCCTTCTCCGAGCGGAACGCCGACCGCTCGGTCTTCTTGAAGTCGAACCGTGCCTCCGTGTCCGTCTGTCGTAGATGGTCTTGATCTGAGCTCATGATTATGCGGTGTTGTAGACCTCGTCGCGGATCCAATCGTAACCCTTGTCCTCCAGCTCCAGTGCGAGTGACGCATCCCCGCTCTTGACGACCCGCCCGTCCAGCATGATGTGGACGTGGTCGGGTTCGACGTACTCGAGGATCCGCTGGTAGTGCGTGATCTGCAGGATGCCAGCGCCCACCTCATCGCGGAGCGCGTTGATGCCGACAGAGACGTCCTGCAGGCGGTCGATGTCCAGTCCAGAATCGATCTCATCGAGCACGGCGACTGCCGGCTCGAGAATAGCTGCCTGTAGCACCTCATTCTGCTTCTTCTCCCCGCCGGAGAAGCCTGCGTTGAGATAGCGCAGCATGAACTTCTCATCCATATCGAGCATCGCCATCTTCTCCGTCAGGATCTCCTGGAAGTCCATGACGCTGACCTCGCCGTCGTCCCAGTCACCCTCCATGGGGGAGGTGTCGTAGCCCGACTCCTCCTCCTCGGGCTCCTCACCGGTCAGCAACGCTGTCTGCTCTTCCAGCTTGGCATTGAGCGCGGTGCGCAGGAAGTTCGTCATGGTCACACCCTCGATCTCCGCGGGATATTGGAACCCCAGGAAGATTCCCAGGGCGGCCCGCTCGTTCGGCTCGAGCTCGAGGAGACTCCAGGTGCGGTTGTCCTCATCGAGTGTGATCTCGTCTGGGACATCATGGTCCTCCAGATGTAGGACGATGTCGCCGTCGGTCACCTCGTAGGCGGGGTGTCCCGCGACGATCTTTGCGGTCGTGGATTTGCCAGACCCGTTCGGTCCCATCAGAGCGTGGATCTCGCCGGATTCGACTGTGAGGTCGACTCCACGGAGGATGTCCTCGCCACCCTCCTCGGCCACGCGTGCATGTAGGTTCGTGATTTCGAGTGTCGCCATGTGTTGAAATATTCCTCAGTTGGATACACCGGGGAGATGCGCATAATGGTTACGCATGACCACCCCTTGAGTTCCCGATTCAGAAATGAATCTTTCCGATTCAGAAAGTGTGGCCTACTGCGGGGAGGCGGCGAGCAACTGCTCTGCCCGGTCACGGTCGGCGGGGTATCCCACATCGATCCGCCACCCCTCCATGCGGATGGCATCGATCGTCCGGCCCGACTGGATGAGCAGGTCGATCGCGTCGCTGATCTCGAGCTCATCGCGGCCCGAGGGTTGGACGAGGTGACACGCGTGAAAGATCGCGGGGCTGAACGTGTAGAAGCCCGTCATGACAAGATTTGACGGGGGATCATCCGGCTTCTCGACGACGGCGGTGACCTCGCCGAACTGGTTGGTCTCACAGACCCCATAGCGGGAGGCGTCCTCCATGGGTACCTCTTCGACGAGGAAGGCCGCATCGGCGCGGTCCTCACGCTGCCGATTCACCACGTCGGCGAGATTCGCATTGAAGATGTTGTCGCCAAGGATGAGCATGAAATCGTCATCGAGGTGCTGCTCGACCGTCAACAGTGCATCTGCAAGGCCCCGCTGGTGTCGCTGGTGGGCGTAGGTAATCGGGACGCCCGCGAAGCTGTCACCGTAGTGCTCGATGATCACCTCCTTACGGTAGCCGACGACCACATACAGCGCGGTCGCGCCGAGGTCGACAAGCTGCTCGAAGCAGTGCGTCAGGATGGGCACACCCGCGACGGTGACCATCCCTTTCGGTTTGTCCTCCGTCAGCGGCCGCAGGCGCGTCCCCTCTCCAGCCGCAAGCACCACGGCGTCCATACGCAACCTGGCCTCCCCCGGGGCTTAATGCTTCAGAAGAAGCTCTCGAGCCCCGTCTGCTCCTGGCCGGACCGGATTTCATCCCACTGCATCCCCAAGGCCTCGACGATCCGCTCGATGGGTGCACGCACGGTCTTCTCGAGCATCCGGTCGTAGTCCACCGCGAAGGTCTCAGGGACCTCATCGGCATACTCGAAGCAGATCACATCGGGATCGCGTTTGAACTCGGCATAGACAGGGTCATCTGTGGGATCTGCAACCCCCTCGGCCTCGAGCTGTCGGAAGAACGCGGGATGGACCTTCCGCAGATAGACCCGCTTCGGTTTCGATCCGCGCGCGAACGAGGTTCCAAGCACGGCGTTGGCATACTGCGCACCTCGCACATGCGCCGTTGCGGTCTCATACGCATCAAGCCGCTTGCCGATCCCCCCTGGGATCGCCACCGCGTCAAGGTCGATCGTCCCCGCCTCGAACGCATCGATGACCTCCCGGAGGTAGCTGGCGATCGCATCTGGCTCCTCGCCATACACGATCTTCTCGATGACCTCCCGTTGGACCTGCTTGGTGATCGCCGCGATGTCCGAGCGCTTGTACTCGAACCCGGTGATGTCGATGGCATCGACATCCTGCCCCTCCTTCCAGATGATATGGCCGGCGTAACGCTTCTTCTTGCCCGCCTGGAAGAACCGGCGGTACAGCTTTTCGAACTCGATCTGGAAGCGGTGGTCATCCGCGCTGAGCACATCACTCGCGAAGGCATCATACGCCGCATTCAGATGGTCCTCGATGGCGAATGACCGGTCGATCGCGGTGCCGCGATCCATCTGTGCACCCAGCTCGATCATGACCGAATCGGTGTCGCCGTACACGACGGTGTGTCCGAGCTCCCGCGTCGCCTCGGCCGTGAAGGCGATGACCTCTCGACCGGTCGCGGTCACCGCCGCCGCACTCTCGCGGTCATACAGCCGGAACCGCGCCCACCCCGAGACGCCGTAGAGGCTGTTCATGATGATCTTCACACTCGCCTGTTGTTGGTCGAAGCGCTCGTACTCTGGCGAGCCCACCGGATGTTCGTCCCGCAGCCGTTTCTTCTCCTCCCGCTCGGTCAACAGCTCATCGACCATCTCACGCATGATCCCATCAGGCTCCTTCCGGAAGTGCTGGCCCGTCGGTGCGGTGTAGGTGGGCCCATCGTACGAATCAGGGTCGACGCGGGTCTCAGGACTGGCGTTCATCGTCACCATCGACATCGGATACAGGCTCTTGAGGTCGAGCACACTCACCATCTCACGCACGCCACTGATGGGGTCGAACACCGCCCCACCCTCGAACTCTTCTGCGTCCTGCCTCCCCTTCGATGGGAGTACGAACTTGCCGTACGCCTTGTGCAGCACGAACATATCGACCGCATCGCCCGGTGTCGGCGCATCCTCCAGCTTGCACCCGACGAAGGCCGCCACCTCCCGCCAGAAGGCGATGATCTGTCGCTTGCGATCGAGGGCGACACACAGCTCCACATCACGGAGGTTGTACTCGATCAATCTGCCGGGGTCCTGTTCCCAGAGGTCGCCGATCGCACCGGTATAGCGCTCCTTGCCCACGCCGAGTTCCACCTCGCCGACAGCATCGAGACGGTAGGAGTCCAGCTCGGTCAGTTGTGTCCGCTTGTACGCGTACAGCAGGTCGAAGACGACCCGCCCTTTCACATTAGGACCCCCCCACCCAGAGCGCCAGACCTCATCGACGCGAGACAGGCGATCTCCACGCAGATCATTCGATGATCCTGAAGCGAGCCGCTGCATACGGTCTAGCAGGTACGGCAGGTCGAAATCATCAAAATTCCATCCGCTGAGAATATCTGGGTTGGTCTCCTCGATGTAATCGACGAATCTGGCCAACATCGAATCCTCTGCGGCGAACTGACGCACCTCGATCTTCAGCGGTCCATCGATCGGTGAGTACTCCGGCAGGGCATCCGGGATGGACGCTCCGGTGGGGGGCTCGACCACCCAGATGATATACTGGTCAGAGCCACTGTCATATGATGTGAGACACAGGATGGGCTCCTCCCCATCCTCGGGGAAGCCGTTGCGGTCATCGACTTCGATGTCGAACATGCACAGACGCACCGGTGTGTCGACGGCCGCGGGCGACAGTTCGTCGTGGTGTGCCTCCAATGTGCCAGCCGCGTCGCGACGGAGGGGGACCTGCACCCCACCGGTCAGGTCCTTGTCGATCAACAGCCGATTGGGAAAGAGGATGTCTGCTTCGAAATGGTCGAACGCATCGCGGATGCTCCCGACATCACGGGGCGTGCGGGTGTAGACCCGGACGAGTGGCTCACCCCGGATGGAAGTGTACCCTGGTTCGGTACGGATGATCTCTGGTCGGTCGAGGCTGTGTTCGGAGAGACTAGCTGCTGGTATGTAGAAGTACGGCTCGAAGCCCAGCACACGAACATGCTCCGGTGTCCCATCAGCCTGGCGTCCGAACAGATGGATAATCGGAACCTCTTCGCCGGCATCATCCTCGATCGTGTAATCAACCTGCACCACCCCCAGCGAGACGTGCTCGCTGACCGACTCCAAGTCGGTCTCAACCGCTAGTGCCTCACCACTCGGGTGGTCCGCGCCCGCGACCGCCTCGGCCTCTCCCGCCGGGCGCTGGTCATCCGGCGCCCCGAAGTTACCGAGTCCGGTCTGTCCCATGTACACAACCGAGGCAACAGGGTGTAAAAGAGGCGGCGGTCACCGCCCGCAATAGCTATACCATGCGATGTCATACCACGGATACGATGGAGGAATCCACCGATCAGGAGTTGGCGCGAGCAGACGTACCAGTGCCCGTGCCAGCGGTCGACCGTATCGAAGCGTACGAGGTCGATGAGGGGGTCGTGCTGTATGACCCGCAGAACCCCCTTGCCTGGTTGGAGACATCCGCACCAGTTGATCTACGCCTGTTACGCTGAAGTGCCCGTGAGTCCGTGAAGGGTGACGATGAGCAGCGATGGCCGAATGAGCCAGAAATCGCCACCGAGTGGCCAGCGATGGGCACTGAGCGGTGGCCTGATGAGCCACCGGCGGTGGCAGATGCTGAGACTGTGCCGGTGGGGATCGACCCAGACACCGGACGGCGGTTCATCGCGGCAGCGGTCTATGCGAACATCGCGTTGGCGAGTCTGGCGATCGGAGGGTTGCTGGCGGGGATGCGCGGAGAGTTGGGCTGGGGTGCGACCGCCGTGGTCGTGGGACTGCTCGCACTCCTGCAGTTGATCCGCATCGTCCGCTCACAGACACAGGAGTGATGCTTGGGGCGATGCTATCTTGACCATGCTGCGGGGGAACACAGTCGACGGACGCCCGGTGGAGGTCCTCAAGCGGTCGTCCACAGCCACACTCGTGCGCACGCTGGATGATGGTGAATTACGGTACCTCCCCAACTCGATGATTGGGCGTGTCGATGGCGATGAGGGTGCGGGTCCCGCTGAGGGGCCGTTGTCCGTGCGTGTGACACAGGCCGTCGCACGTTCGGGCTTCACGACACCCCAGGAGCTGATGGAGCTCGTCGGTACCTGCGAATCGGACCTTGCGCCGGTGACGGCGCATCTCGTCAAGAGCGGTGTCCTTGAACGGCGAGAGGTGGGCGGGGTCACCGGTTATATGCCTGCGGAGGAGCCTGGCTGACCGGCATCTGCGATGACCGACCGGTTCGAATGCGGGTCCTTCTCCACGCGGATGACGTGGTCGGCAGCGCCGATGAGTTCCTCATCATGTGTGACGATGAGCACCTGTGGGACGCCGATCTCACGCATGGCATCGATGAGTGCACTCAGCTGACGGACGTGTCCGCGGTCGAGGAAGACGGTGGGCTCATCGAGGATCAACGGAGGTAATTCGGTGCTACCTGTGGCCCCCTCTGCGAGGAGCTGGTAGATCGCACACCGAAGTGCGAGATTGAACACTGCTCGTTCACCACCGGATAGCTGAGACGGAGATAACGGGGTGCCGTCGTTCTGTCGGACCGTGATCGCATACGTCGGGTCGAGATCGATCCCGGCGTATGCATCATTCCCATACACCAACTGGAACATCTCATTCAGCAAGCGTTCGAGCACCTGCAGATGCGTGCTTCGGAGGTCCTCGCGCAGGGTGTCGTAGAGTATTTCCAAATCCCGGACCTCATCCGCGACAGCGGTGAGGGTATCGCGGGTTGCCCCGCGCTTGCTCCGTTCAGCACGCAGACTCCGCATCCGCTCACGCATGCCCACGAGCTCCCCACGGCCCTCGGTGAGCTGGTCACGCTCGCCCCGGAGAATCATCAGCTGCGTGTCGACCTGCTCGAGATAACCCTCTGCCACTTCGAGGTTCCCGTGCGCCGCCTCGAGGGTCGCAGTATCCAACCGTTCGGAGAGTGCCTCGGCCTCCACGCGGAGCTCTCGCAGCTGCTCACGCTTGTCGGTCAGGCGGTCGTCGACGAGCTCCCGCTCACGAGCGGTCCCCGTGAGCTCATCCCGGACCTGTGCACGGGACCGCTCTGCGGCAGCCGCCGCCTCGACCATCGATCGGTGCAGCTCGACGCCCGCGCGCAGCTCTTCGGTGCTGGCCACCGCGACAGTTGCCCGCTGGACAGCAGCTGATACCTTCGGACGGCGTGCTGTGAGCGCTGCCTGCTCTTCGGCCAGCGCACGCTCGTCAGCCTCAGCAGCTTCGAGCTGCTGCTGCTGAGCCGCGAGGCGACGCTTCTCGGTGGCCCCCTGCTCGCGTAGGCGCCGAAGCTCACGTTCTGCATCGGCGAGTGACTCGGTGAGAGCACGCAGCGCTGCGGCGGCGCTGAGGCGTTCAGCAGCGGTCGTCAGTCTGCGTCCGACACAGGCGAGCTCACCGCGGATGATCTGGGTCCGCTGCTGTAGCTGTCCCCGGTTCGCATGTGCATGGAGCGTATCCGTCGGCTGTCCGCAGGTGGGACACCGACCAGCCTCGATGAGTGCCTGTGCGTCGGCGACGGCCGACTCTGCCTCGCTGAGCTCGGCTTCCAGAGCCGCCTGGTGGCGTTCATATCTGGACGATTCCTCGATGAGCCGGTCGTGCGCCGATGTCCACCCACCCGGGACCATCGGTGCACTCGAGAGCAGCTGTCGGAGGACCTGCTGATGTGCACGCTGCTCCTGTTGCTGGCTGCGAACGTCTGTGAATGTCTCCCGGATGCGATCTCGTTCCGTGCGGAGGCGTTCGGCACGCCCCGCGAGCTCCACACTGCGGCTGTGCTGGCGGCTGCTCTCTGTGGCGAGCTGCATCTGTTCAGCGCTCGCTGTGCTCTGTCGCTGCATCGCCTCCTCCCTGAGCGCCTCCGCGAACGCTGATGCCCGCGCCACCCACCCACGGTGACGCTGCAGCTCCTCCGGTGCGGACACACCCAGCTCCCCGAACCTCGCATCACGATCTGCGAGTGCAGCGGTGAGCTCCTCCTGCTGGTCGGTGAGGGCAGCATCGAGTTGGTCACGGCGCGACTGGAGCTCTCGCACCGTGGTTTCTGCAGCGGTCACCGCCTGGGTGACCGCCTCGTGCTCCTGCATGTCTGCTTCGTACTCAGCGATGACCGTGCTGGCTTCAGCCGCGGCCTCCTCTGCCCGTTCGCGTTGCGCTTCGTAGTACCCGACGCGCTCGTCCGTCGCGGCGATCTCCGAATCGATGCGTGCGATCGTCACTTCTGGCTCTGCATCCGCGAGAGGGGCGATCTGGGCATCAAGTTCATCGATGCGTCCGGTGATGCCTGTGATCGCATCCGCAGCTGCCAGTGCGGCACTGCGGGCTCGATCGCGGTACGCCTCAAGCCGACCGAGCTGCAGCAGGGTGTCGATCATGCGCTGACGCTCACCAGGCGTCGCCTCGATCAGTTTGTTGATCTCGCCCTGGCGGACGTACGCACAGTTGCGGAAGGCATCGACGTCCATCCGGAGTAGCTCCCGCACATGCGCCCGGATGTCACGTGTCCCTTCGATCTGGCGATCGTGACCCGCGAGCGTGGCTGTCGTTGTGGACACCCCTGATGAGCGGCGGCGGAGCTCCCGGTGGATGGTGATCGGCTCATCACGATGTCGCAGCTGCAGCTCGATCACCGTCGCATCAGCCCCGGTCGTCATCACCGCATCGAGCGTGTCGTCGAGTGCCGCAGACCCATAGAGGCTCAGGAAGCATGCCTCCAGCAGGGATGACTTTCCCGACCCGTTCAGCCCGTGTATCACCGTCACCCCTGGCGTGAGCGTGACCTCAGCATCGGCGTAGGGCTTGAACTGACGCAGCCGGAGTCGCTCGAAGTACATCTATGCACCCTCTCCGGGTTCATCCTCGCTCAGGAGTGTGCTCACCCGTTCGCGCACATTCGCATCGGGGATCGCATCATCGCGGATCACCCCGTCAATCGTCGCTGCCTGTGCGGAGAACTCACGATCCGAGAGTGCGGCATCCACTGCGGCATCAGGGTCGGCAAAGCTGATGGGTTCTGCCGAATCTTGGCGGTCAGATAGTGCCCGGCGATCGACCACCCGGGTGAGCAGTGCGCCCCCCGCTGCGGCGACCTCCTCGATCGCCGCAGGTGCGACCGGTTCCCCTGCACCCGTGAGTTCGACGACCACGACGGCATCCGTCATCGGGTGAGCCGCCACCACCTCGGAGACGCGATCGAGCCCCTCATCGGGTGCCAGTGACGCCTCGATGAACACGAAGGGACGGGTATCGAGCGTCCGACGCCGGATCTCCACATCCTGTCCCACCTGCACGACGTTGTACCCGCGGGGGGGCACCTCGCTGGCCGATACGCGCTCCGTGGACCCGCAGTAGGTCACCCAGACGCCCTCGACGGTTTCGATACCCGGGGCATGATTGTCCCCCAGCAGCAGCATGTCGAGGTCGACCGGGGCGGACTCCAGCAGCGCGGCGGTGTCCACCTGTGCGTGCGCGAACGGCGAGAACAGTCCGTGCGCCACCAATGCGTGACGGGGTGCATCGGTGGGTTCGCAGGCATCGAGTGCGGCGGTGAGATCGCGACTCCGATGGTCGAGCCCGTAGATGGCAAGCTCATCGATCCGTCGAGGTGTCGGGCCCAACCGCTCTGCCAGGCCCAGTCTGGCGAGCAGATCCAGCCACTGTGTGTCGTGCCGTGCCTCATGGTTCCCCACGATGGCAAGGAATGGGATATCGGCGGCTGCCAGCCGTTCGAGGGTCCCGATCGCACCCAGCAAGGCATCGATGTCCGGACGACGATCATGGAAGAGGTCGCCCGCATGGATCACCGCATCCACATCCGCCTCGATCGCAGCATGGATCACCTGGTCGAACGCCGCCTGGAAGTCATCGGCGCGGGTGGCCGAGTGGTACTGCCGGTAGCCCAGGTGGGTGTCCCCGGTGTGGATCACCCGTGTCATACATCTGCTACCCGAGAGGGGATGAAAACGGTTCCGTGGACGGTTATAATCGCAACGAGTACGACCGCTTCCGCGCGTCGGTGAAGACGATCTCCCGTTCGATCGCATCGACCGCATCGAGCCGATCGACCGCATCGCGAACGGTGCGGGACGGTAGCAGCGTCTCCGTGCAGAGCTGCGCAGGTGTCATCCGACCGTGCTGATCCAGCACCTTCGCCACCAGCTTCGCGCTCGGTGGTAGGTCACGGATCGGCTCCCAGCGACTGGCCGGCTGATGGGTCTGCTGCATACATGGCATTAGGGTATGTACTATAATAATATTTACTCTCCTAGTATATTACTATCAGACATTAGCCGTCGGGGGTCGAACGCCCCCCACCCGTTGTCCCACATCACCACCGCGGAGGGAAGGATCAATAGGGTGGTGAGGTACGAGTACAGCACACTGAGTGCGATCAGCAGCCCGAACTGTCCAAGCACCGGCACCAACGCGATGACCAGGACCCCTGTGCCAGAGGTCGTCGTGACCATGCTGCCCGTGAGGGCTCCGCCGGTGCCGATCACACTCACGGTCAACGCATCGAACAGATCCGCCGCCTGTCGGTACTCCTCGGAGATCCGATGGACCAGGTGGGCAGAGTAGTCGATACCGAGGCCGATCCCGATCGACAACACCGTGCCTGTAATCGCGTTGAACTGCACCCCGAGGTACCGCATGCTCGCAGCTAGAAGTGCGATGGTGACCAGGATGGGCACCATGTTGGCGATGCCCAGTCCCGGGCGCCGCTCCAGGGCCCAGTATGCGAAGAACAGGAAGATCACCGCTGCGAGGATCGCGAGGGCGAGTGACTCGTATGCCGCCTGGCCGATTACATCGGAGACCGCCTTGAAGACGACGATGCCACCGGTGGCGGTGGCGGCGAGCCGGATGTCCGCCGCCACCGCACGGCTGTCTGCGACCACCTCCGACTGGGACCGATCGGCCTTCACCGAGAAGACCAGCCGGGTCTTGCTGTAGTCCTCGGTGATGTAGGACCGCGCACTCTGGCCGGCCTCTGATGCCAACAGCGCCGAATACACCTGCTCGAGGTTCTGGTCTGGTACGCCGTTGCCGTCGACATCGTTCGCAGCGACGAGGGCGGCGAACTCATCGGAGCGTTCGACCTGCTGGTCGATCACCGACAGGATCGATTGGGGGGCCGCATCGCGCCCCTCAGTAACGAATGAGTCGGGCGGATCCTGGGTGGCACGATCCAGCACCTCCAGCGCACGGTCATCCCGCAATGGGCCCTCGATGTAGATCGTCACCGAGTCGTCGCTCGATGATTCGAAGGTGTCCTCCAGGAAGGCGATCGTCCGGCTGACCGTGTACTCACTCGGTGCCAGTGGGGCGGGCAGTACAGTGAGGTACGCTGGTGTCTCCTCGGGCGGGAGGAAGTTCTCCGTGGTGAACTCCGTGCCGACACCCGCGCCATAGTACGCCAGACCCCCGGAGGTGACCACGACGATGATCATGAACAGATACGGGGCGCGACGAGCGATGGCGACGCCCCCGGTCAGCAGCCGCCCGAGCTGTGACTCCGCGCTGCTGATGGGGCGCTCTGAGATGAATCCGATCCCGTATGCGATCCGGGCACGGTCGACGCGGTGCTTCAGCGCGGGGAGGAAGATGCCGAAGATGAGCAGCGTGAAGATGATACCCACCGCCGCGGTGTAGCCGAACTCACGGATCGGTGCGAGGTCGCTCACGGCATTCGCCATGAAGCCCAGTACGGTGGTGCCGGTCACGATCGTGAACGCCGGCAGCAACTGGTCGGTCGCTGCACGCATCGATGGGGTGACCCCCTGGTCGGTCGCACGCTCCTCGCGGTACCGGTTGACCGCGTGGATGCCGAAGTCGATCCCCACCGCCAGCAGCAGTGGTGGCACCGCGATCAGGATCTGGGTGAAGGCGATGCCCGCATACCCCATGAACCCGAACGTCCAGACGATGGCCATCGCGAGCGAACTCAGACCGATCACCATGTCGATCGGGTCACGGTAGGCGATCGTCAGGAAAATGAAGATGAGCGTCACCGCAGCGGGTACCACAAGGATGAGCGACTCACCGATGACCGATCCCAACTCGTTGGAGATGACTCCCGACCCGAAGAGGGTGATGTCGCTGTCGATTGACTCGACGATGAAGCTCCCTTCCGCCTGGATCGGAGCGAACGGGGAGTCCCCCTCGGTCCCAGCATTCGATGCGGATGCCCCTTCTAGGGTGTGGGTCACCGTCCCGATCGTCGCTGACGCACTGGGATCGGTTGGATTGAGGTCCTCGCTCAGTAGACCTGCCGCACGCTCATTCTCCTCGATGATCGTTCGTGCTGCACTTCTGACCTCCGTCGCGGTCGCCCGTTCAAGCACATCGAGCTGGGCAGCTGTGCTCGTCGCATCAGGATCCAGCTCGAGGGCGACGAAGGATGCGACCGACTGTGTACCGATGACTGCTTGCGAGGGATCGGAGGACAGACGGTGCTGTGCTCGGAGCATCGATTCGAGCGCCTTCTTGCTCAGGACATTGCGGTCCTGCTGAATCAGCGTCGAGGTCGCCGTCCCCGGGCCGAATGCATCCTCCTCGAAGTTCTCGGTGACCTCCTCGAAGGCGATCTGCGCAGGGACATCCTGGGTGAACTGGTCGGTGCCAGCATCAGTTGCAGACATCGCCAGCCCTCCCGACATGATGACCGTGAGCACCAGAAACACCGCGATGACTGTGGTGTCCCGGTGGACGATCCAGTCGTCGATGCGGTCGATGATCAGCTGATGGAGCCGGTCATCGACCTCTGTGTCAGCCACCGTTCAGCTCACCCCCGCCGGCGCCACAGCACCACGCCCGCACCCAGGACACCGACCACGAGGATGACCGGGAGCAACGTGGTCAGGCCGAACCCAGACTGTGCGGGCGGTGTCACCTCGATCGGTACGCGATAGGTGTTGGAGACCTTCGTGTCGTCGTCGACCGTGTCGAACTGGAAGTCGAGTTTGAGCGGGTAGGTCTTCTCCAGTGCCCCACCGCCGACACCCAGCTGGAAGGTCACATCGGCCGTCTCACCCGGGGCGAGTGCCGGGATGAACGCCTCATCATCATCGCTCGACAATGGGTCATCCGGGAACACCTTCGCTTGGACCTCCCGCATCGGTTCGTCGTCGATGTTGGTCACCTCCAGTGTGATCTGGCCACTACTGCCGGCCTCATACCGGGTCGTCACCGGCTCGATGCGGAAGCGGTCACCCCGCTCCTCTGCGACGGGAATGCCAGAGACCAGCGTCGGTGCCGTTTGCTCGATGCCGTCTGCGTCGGTGTACTCCAGCGACAGCTGGGCACTGTAGGTGCGCGCGACAGCATCACTGTCGACGTTCACCGTGTAGTCGATGCGCTCAGACTGCCCTGGAGCCCACTGGCCGGGGACGACCGCGGTGGAGCTCGCGCTTCCCGGGCCGAAGGTGAGCTCATCGCCCACCGCCTGTGCGGTGACCTCTGTGTCGAACGCTGGCATCGTGCCGATGTTCTCGATGGTGAAACCGACCGTCTTGGTTTCGCCCACCTGTGCACCCGTCGGTGAAGCTGTCACACGGAACTGTGGCTCCGATGACACCTCGATCGTCACCGTTGCCGTCTCCGAACGGACGAAATCTCCATACTCGACAGTGACCGGATCGTAGTTGACGAATCGGGTGTAGGCGTACTCATATGTGATCGGAAGCTCATAGCTCCCCGGCGGTGTCTGCTTGGGGATCGTGAGTGTGATCGGATCGGTCGTGACCGCTCCGGTGGGGACGTTGCCCACCGCGACCGACCCCACATCCGCCTCGAGGGGGATCTGGCTGTCATCGATCGAGAGCACCAGTGCTCGCGCCGTCGTCACACGGTCCTCGTACTCCTGATCACCCCCCTTCGTGAGTTTGCCGCGGTTCGTGATCGTGAGCGCCACCTGTGCGTCTGTCCCCGCATCGTACGTCCGCTGGGCGACATCGAAGGTGAGCTCCGGCTGTCCGATCACCTGGTCAGCTGCGCCCAGACCCATCGTCGCAGGCATGACCAACAGCACCACCGCCATCAGCACGAATAGCCGCCGTGTGTGCTGCTTCACCGTCGCCTCCGTCCGAAACCACTGCCGCTGGGGGCCACTGCCACCCCAAAAATGTCCATACGTAGAGTCCGCCTCACTCGTCTTAGGTCCGTTGGTCAACATGCTGGTCACCCGAAGTCTCATATCCCACTGCAGCGAATCTGGAAGCATGACGGACACTGCGGAGGATGTTGATGTGAGCTTCGAGGGGGAGCCCACGACACACCAGGAGCAACTCCAGGCTCTGCAGGATCGGTTGGATGTGCTCGAGGCGCAGAATGAGGAGATGCGAGACCAGCTGTTGGATGCGAACGCAGAGAACAACAAGTTCCAGCAGAAGCTCGAGCGGCTGGCGCATGAGAACAAGAAGCTGAAGCAGACGCCACTGTTCGTCGCGACCGTCCAGGAGATCACCGATGCGGGCGTGATCATCAAACAGCATGGGAACAACCAGGAGGCGCTGACGGAGGTGACAGACGAACTCCGGGCGGAGCTGGAGCCAGACGCACGGGTCGCGGTGAACAACTCGCTGTCGATCGTGCGCCGGCTTGACAATGAGACGGATGTGCGCGCGCGGGTCATGCAGGTCGACCACTCACCGGAGGTCACCTATGCGGACATCGGGGGGCTCGACGAACAGCTCCAAGAGATCCGCGAGACGGTGGAGATGCCGTTGGAACACCCAGAGATGTTCGAGGCGGTGGGAATCGCACCACCCTCGGGGGTGCTGCTGTACGGGCCGCCAGGGACGGGCAAGACCATGCTCGCGAAGGCGGTCGCGAACGAGACCGATGCGACGTTCATCAAGATGGCTGGCTCGGAGCTCGTCCACAAGTTCATCGGGGAGGGTGCGAAGCTGGTACGCGATCTCTTCGAGGTCGCTCGGATGAATGAACCGGCGGTCATCTTCATCGATGAGATCGATGCGATCGCCTCCAAGCGCACCGACTCGAAGACCTCCGGTGATGCAGAGGTGCAACGGACGATGATGCAGCTGCTCGCGGAGATGGACGGCTTCGATGAGCGTGGTGAGATTCGGTTGATCGCGGCGACGAACCGGTCGGACATGCTAGATGAGGCGATCTTGCGCCCTGGTCGGTTCGACCGCCTCATCGAGGTCCCGAAGCCAGAGGCAGCAGGCCGTGAACTCATTTTCCAGATCCACACACGCGGTATGACGGTCGCAGATGACGTGGATTTCGGCCACCTGGCGGAGGTGACAGAGGCAGCCTCTGGGGCGGATATCCGTGCGGTGTGCATGGAGGCGGGGATGTTTGCGATACGCGAGGAGCGCACTGAGGTGACGATGGCTGATCTGACCGCTGCGTGGGAGAAGGTCCGCCTGGAGGAAGTTGACAGCGCAGGGGCAGACCGCGCATTCGCATAGACCAGTACACCCTTGCGATGGAGTCTCGCGTATGACGTATGGGTGACCCCCGTGGCAAGCTGGAAGAGCAGGCGGAGACGGTGATCGATCGGCTAGAGGAGGCGTACCCAGATTCGACCATCTCGCTGGAGTACCGCAATCGCCTGGAGCTGTTGATCGCAGTCGTGCTCTCTGCACAGTGTACCGATGCGCGGGTGAACCAGGTCACGAGCGCCCTCTTTGAGAAGTATCAGAGTCCCGCGGACTATGCGGCAGCAACCACCGATGAGCTCGCCGAAGACATCTACGGGATCACGTTCCACAACTCCAAGGCTGGCTACCTGCAGGCGATCGGCGAACGATTGTTGGAGGAGTTCGGTGGGCAAGTGCCCGACACGATGGACGATCTGACCTCCTTGTCGGGCGTGGGGCGGAAGACCGCGAACGTGGTGCTCCAGCATGGACATGATATCGTCGAGGGGGTCGTGGTAGATACGCATGTGACCCGGCTGTCCCGTCGGTTGGGCCTCACGACGGAGACCACCCCCAAGCGGATCGAAACGGATCTGATGGAGTTGCTGCCACGTGGGCACTGGCAACAGCTGACTCATCTGTTCATCGACCACGGCCGTGCGGTGTGCACCGCACAGAACCCCAGCTGTGGGGAGTGTGAGCTCGAGGACATCTGTCCATCGTCGAAGCTCGATCACGACCGGGACCTCGCGAAGCAGGAACCGTGGTGAGTCCTACAGCCAGTACTTGCTGATGTAGATGTACGCCCCGAGGACCCATGCTGCGAACCAGAGGATGACGTAGCCGAAGACACCGACGCGGAGCCGCCTGCGCCATGCTGCCATATCTGGATGGATCGCATCGAGGTCGACCCCCCGATGTGGCCGATCGTACAGCGCTGCCGCACGCTTTGCCTGGAAGATGCGGACGATGCCCGTCAGGCCGAACACCAACAGCGCATAGGCGTTGAGCCCCAGGAACGCATGGACCACGAAGATGCCACCCTGCTGTTCCAACAGCCGTGGGAGCATCCATCCGACGACGGGGACCGTAGTTAGGATCAACCCGGGGATGATCACGCGGAGGTGCCGGATCAGGACCCCCCAGGTCACCACGGTCGCATCGATCATGATCCAGGCGCCGTAGAGGTAGAACGGGAGACTGATCGTGACCAGCGCCGCGGCGGCGGAGGCGGCAGCCACATCAGAGAGCATGACCACGGTTGCGAGGGGGCGCACTTGCGGCTATCGCTCCAGCGACCGGCACACATACGCACGTGTGGTGGACACATCAGACATGGCAGATGTGGGCGAGGATCCCGATGCGGAACGAGCGGCCCTCCGTGCAGCGGTTGAAGAGCGGTATGACTTCAGTCGGTTCGGTCCCGCTGAGATGGCAGAGATGGACCTCAGCGAGTGGGAGGTCGCTTTCGATCCCGACAACTGGGTCACAGGTGAGGCGCTTTTGGACCGTGTCGAGCAGGAGCTCACCGCGCGTGTGGCGATGCGAGAGATATTCGGGGTGATAGACCGGAACACCAGTCCAGCCCGGGTGCTCGCATACTCAGATGAGGGGTATGCCGTGGTCCGTCCGGATGGGTCCGTCGAGGGCGCAGGTACCATTGTTCGGGATGTCGAGCCATCGGTTGCGCTGTGCTCCATTCCCGAGTACGAGGTGCTGGAGGTGCCGGACCGGGAACTGCCCCGTCCGGAGGATGTGGCCGAGGGGAGCGGAGCACTGGGAACGATGATGCTGCAGGTCGTCGCAGGTATCCACCTGCTGGTCGGGGTCATCCTCATCGGCGCGTGGGTGCTGTTGGCGGGTGTGACCTCGATCATCGCTCCGGTCGCCGGGCTCGGGTTCCTGTTGGTGGGCGGTTTCCTCCTGCTCATCATCGCCAATGCACGGTTATCCGACCGCTTCCGAGCAGAGCAGTACCGAAACCGGCTTCGGGCACTCGAGGAGGTCGACCCAACCACCATCGCCGGTGCGGATCAGCCGATGATGACCAATGGTTCTGCGGTCGAACGGGAGGAGTGAGGTGGGGTGGGTCGGTGGGTTTAAGCGGCGTCCTTCCTGAGCGCCGCCATGGACAGGCGGAACTTCCTCCGAGCCGCCACACTCCCCGCAGCGGCCGCCATGGCGACACCTGTAGCGGCCCAGGGGACGGCGGGGGAGACCGTCACGGTCGCAGTGGGTCCCGGTGGAGCGCTGGTGTATGAACCGGGGACTGATTCGCCCTTAGAGATCCTCCCTGGCACAACCGTGGAGTTCGTCTGGGAATCGGACAACCACAACATCGTCGTCGAATCCCAGCCGGAGGAGGCAGACTGGGATGGGCATGTCCCCCTTGAGAACACGGGCTTCACCTACGAGCACACCTTCGAGACGCTCGGCACCTACGAGTACTACTGCGAGCCACACCGGACCGCCGGGATGGTCGCAACGATCGAGGTCGTCGAGGAGATCTCGGTCGCGGAGGCTGCGGCAGAGAAGCCACTAAAGGAACTCGGTGTGGACATCCAGGCACACTGGGTGGGCGCGGCAACGTTCCTCGGTATCATCGTGACCATGATATTCACGTTCTACATCCTGAAATACGGCGAATCAGCACACACCGGACGGGGGCAGCGCTGAGATGTCCTCGAGTAGTTCCTACGGGGACATCCACCGCTACGAACCGGCCAGAGAGAGCACCGCCGCAGCGATCACGATCGTGCTTCTCACGATCATCGAGGTGGTGTTCGTCGCCATGTTCACGTATGGGCTGGTGTCGGGATGGGGCCTCACAGACACCGGGAACATGTTCCTCGGGGCGATCCTCACGGTGATATTCGTGGATCTTGCATTCATCCTCGCCCTGTACCGCAAGGAGTTCCTCCCGGATGTGATGATCGTGAAGAAGCGCCGTCGCAAATGGGAGGATCTGTACATCGATCAAGCGGATGTGGACGGTACCTCACTGACGACCGAGACCTGGGAGACAGTCAAGCGCGCGGTCTACCCGTACTACCGGAGATAAAATCATGAGCCTGGAAAAAAAGGATGAGTTCGACCATGGACGATGGATGCGCGAGAAGGAGCTGACACCCGTCGAGTCAGCGTACCTGACGGTGTTGATCTGGCTTGACAGGCGACTCCGCATAGTGGACTACCTGGAGGTACTCGAGACACTGTACTACCGCGTCAACCTACAGATGCCGAAGTCACACACCGAACAGTACAATCTGGACAACAAGTTCTGGTACTGGTATCCCCTGTATACACTGGGCCTGTTCTCGACACTAGCCTACGTCGTCGCAGCAGTGAGCGGTGCGCTGTTGGGGTTCTACTACTCGCCATCTGCGGCACCTGCGTTCGAGACACAGGGGACAATCGCGTACGAGTCGATCGCATTCATCATGAGCGAGCTACAGTTCGGGTTCATGCTCCGGTCGATCCATCGTTGGTCCGCGCAGGTGATGGTGGCAGCGGTGTTCCTGCACATGCTACGGGTGTACTTCACTGGGGCATACAAGGAGCCACGTGAGCTGAATTGGCTGTTGGGGATCGTCCTGATCAGTCTCACGATGGTCTTCGGCTACACGGGCTACCTGCTCCCGTGGGACCAGCTGGCGTACTGGGCGGGGCAGATTGGCGTGGAGATGTCGTTGTCGATACCCCTCGCAGGAGAGTGGATCGCACAGTTGCTCTTCGGTGGTTTCTCACTGGGGCAGGCGACGCTCCAGCGCATGTACATCCTGCACGTGTTCCTGCTGCCGTTCGTCGTGACGGCGCTCATCGCGATCCACATCGGAATCGTGTGGATGCAGGGAATCGCGGAGCCACACTGATACCATGACAGACGAGACACACCAGCAATCGGGCGCACCGGTCACCGATGGAGGAGACATCGTCATCTCCGAGGACGAGACCCCAACGTGGACAGAGCGAAAGGCCCGTACTGTGGGGCTGTCACGATTGACATACGAATACTTCGAGCGGGCCCGGAGGGAGGATCAGGACCTCAGGGCGGCCTCTGATTACGTCGAGCGTGATGTGCTTGCATTCCCCACTTGGCCGCACGAGATCATCCGGAACCTTGCGATCACGAGCTTCTTCATCGGGATGATCATGTTCCTCTCGGCCACGATGCCACCGCACATCGGGGCGCCAGCAAACCCCTCTAACACACCAGCTGTCATCCTGCCAGATTGGTACCTGTACTGGTCGTTCGGGCTGTTAAAGTTGGATCCACTGAACCCTGAGCTGGCGATACTTGGTGGCCAGAAAATCATGGCCGACCGGACCTATGGCGTGCTAGCGAACGTTGTCGTCGTCGGGATTATCGCACTGGTCCCATTCATCAACAAGGGCAGTGCGCGCCGACCGGTCGAGCAGCCATTCTGGGCCGCCGTCGGCGTTGGTGGCATCGTCTTCGCGTTCACGATCAGCATGCTCGCGGTGCAGAATCTGATCCCGATGCGGCTGGAGACGCTGTTTGATCTGACCTTCATCCTGCCAGTGGTGGCGGGGTTCATCACATGGGCCGTCCTCAAGGCGATGCGCGAGGGGTACATGTACGACCTCAACAGACGGTACTATCGGCTGCGTCCACCGCAGTGAGTCCCCGGATGCAGGGCGGGCGCCGTGAGGTCGAGGTGCCGATGCGGGTCTACAAGACGGTGACAGTGTTCTCGACACTCACAGCGGTGGTGGCAGTCGTGCTGGGCTTCCTGTTCCTCGATGCGGCCACATTATCGATCAGTCTGTTGGGCTCGGCGATCCGCGGCCTCGCAAGCGCAGTGGGTGTGACCGCAGCTCCGGGGACATGGACGACGATCTTCGCGATTTGTGGCCTCGGATTCATCGTCGGTGGGGCGGGTGTGTACATCCTGGGCAGCAGATTCACCAGCCCACAGATGAGAAAGTCTCAAGCCGCTATCGAGGAAGATGCAGACAATGGCTGATGAGTTCATCAAGGGGCTCGGGATCTTCACCGGGGCCGGGTTGGGGTGGCTGACGCTCGCGAGTTGGTATCGCGTGTCCAGCTTCGAAGCGACGGACCAGCTGATCGCACCCTTGCAGATCGAGGGAGAGCTGACCATGTTCGATCAGATTGGAGTCCTCCTCATGGATGCGCTGCTATGGTTCGCACTCCTCGGGGCGTTCACGTTCTGGGTTGCGATTCCCGTGGGGCGGGAGATTCTCCGTTCCGTCTCAAACCGACTGGAGTGACGCTGTGACGTTCCGAAAACGGTTAAGCCCCGGTTCGCACATCGCCGTATGATGAGCCCCCTGCAGTTCGCGGTGCCGATTGGTGCCCTCGATGCGGTTGGTCCGATCCTGCCGTTTGCGATTCTGATACTGTTGGTTGTCAACCTCCTGACCCGGTACATCCAACATAAGAATCACCGCGTGCAGGCGTCGATCGCAGAGGATGATGCAGCAATACGGCGGTTCGCACCACATTCGTTCACAACGATGGGGGCGGTCGTACTCTCACTCGCATATCTGGTCACTGCGCCACATGGGGGAATGATTATGACAGCACTCGTGCTCGCGGTGTTGTTCACAGACCTCTTCGAATATGAGGCCCGCATGGTGGAGGCGCGGTCGAAGTCGCTTGAAATCTCTACGCCGACATCGGCATTGGGTGCGACGGCAGTGGCGATCCTCTATGCTGCATACCAGGCGGTGTTCTTCCTCATCGAACCGATCTGGTCGGCGATTGTCTGAGTATCACCATTGGCCGATGACATCGTAACGGCCAGCTTGCGTGATCAAGAGGCTCGCTCCGGGGTCGAGCTGAACTGTCTCAGTTCCATCGATGTGTGCTGAGACCACGGCCTCTTCTCGAACCACACTGACGGTCACAGGCGCGGGGGTAACCCATGTGGGCGTATGGCTAGCAAAGCCTGCCATAGGGACGGCGATGAGCCCATCGACAGCACCGACGCGAGGGCCACCGAGCGACTGTGCATATCCGCCTGAGCCAACGGGGCCTGCGACGACGATCCCGTCAGCACGCACCTCCTGCAGGGACCGATTGTGACGGGTGACTGCGAACTCAGATATCTGTGCGACTGCATCGGTGCTGATCACCACTTCCCGCACCATGGGGAGTTGACGGTCACCGACAATGACAGAATGGAAGGGGAGGCTGTGAGTGACCACCTCATCAGCTTTCCATGCCGCGATGAGCTCTTGGATCGACCCGGAGGTCACTCCCGTCGGAACGACCGTATCTGTGACCATCACCGGAGCTGCGGGACTGTTCAGGACCACCGCACGGAGGGCATCTGGAGTGGTGCATATCCACAACGCAGGTGCCTCACCGGGGACCTCCATCGGGGTGATCTCGCGCACGGTCTGATTATCTGAATCGAGCGTTGAGAGCGCCGACGCACGTGGTGACCCAGTCCCCACCACCGCAATGCTGGGCGTGTCACCGCTCATGCACACCCCGCCGGCAGCAGATCATAGCGGAGAACCCGATCTGTGTACGCTTGATATGTCCGACTCATGTGAGATCTGCCCCCAACAGTTCAAACGCCGTCGCATACGGATCACTCTCTCCTGTGTGGATGGCCTCGACACGTCCAGAGTCGTGGGTTAGCTGCTCCACACAGGTCGTCTTGGTCTGCTCGAGGGTCGCCGCGATAATCCACGAGACCGTCGCAACTGTGCGAGAGCGGTGTCCGTCTGTTCCCACCTCCCGCAGCCAATCCTGATGGGTCGCAATCGCAGTGGTCAGTGCATCCACACCACTGGTGGTCGTGGCAACGGTCTCACACACCGTAGGCTCCCACCCGCCAGCGTCCTCCCCCGCAGCGATCAGGGCTTCAATATCCAACATCGCGATGTCTGCCGCCGGGAGATCTGCTTTGTTCAGCACGAAGATATCCGCGATCTCGATGATGCCTGCTTTCAGCAACTGAATGTCATCGCCACTGGTTGGTTGTGTGACCACCACAGTCGTGTCCGCAGAATCAACGATATCGACCTCGCTCTGACCAGCACCGACGGTCTCGATGATGATGCGATCGAATCCGAATGCATCGAGTGCGGTGAGGGCGACACCGGTTGCGACGGCAAGTCCACCTCGACGTCCCCGCGCACTCATCGAACGCACGTAGATGCGATCGTCTGTGTTCGCCGATGGCATGCGGACACGGTCGCCGAGGATCGCACCACCAGTCGCAGGAGAGCTCGGATCGACCGCAAGGACTGCAACCGCTGCATCTGCACGGAGAGAATCTGCCAGGGCTGCGACGAGCGTTGACTTACCCACACCAGGTGCACCAGTGATGCCGATGACCGAGGCACCACCCGCACTCGGATACAGGTGCTGGAGCAACTCACGGTGCCCATCAGACCTGTTCTCGAGGATGGAGATCACCCGTGCTAGTGCTGCGCGATCGCCCGCGTGGAACTGTCGCAGGAGCTCCTCATGCATCCACGTCGCCCCGCATTGCAGATCGCACGAAGGTGACGGTTTCCTCCATCGGTGTCCCCGGCCCGAAAATCGCGTTCACACCGGCGTCCAACAGTTCATCACGGTCGTTGTCTGGGATGATACCGCCGACAATTACCAACATATCCTCCAGCCGGTCGACCGTCGCAAGTCCATCGAGGACGGGTGGGATTAGCGTCTCATGTGCCCCTGAGAGCATCGATATGCCGAGGACATCTACATCCTCATCCACCGCAGCCGTGACCACCTCCTCCGGGGTCCGATGCAGACCCGAATACACCACCTCGAAACCTGCGTCACGGAAGGCTCGTGCGATGACGTGTGCCCCACGGTCATGCCCGTCAAGTCCCAGCTTGGCGATGAGACATCGAGGGGGGTGCTGCGGCGGCACATCATCGGTCATGGCTGACCCATGGGTTGCGTCTGTTAAGACTGCTACGAGGCGCTCAGATGCGCCCCTCGGCACGAAGCCCCTCGATGATCGCATCGACGAGCGCCTCAGCGTCCGGGTAGGGGAACTCCTGATGTGGTGTGAGCACGGTCGCAAGCTCCATTGCGGTCATGCGACCCTCACCAACAGAGAACCGGGTCATTGGTCCATCAGGGAGCACACCGAGAAGGTCCACCATCGACCCAACCGGATAGGATGCCGCATCGAAGACGGCGTGCAGCTCTGCGCGGAGCGCGGCGTCGGTATCGGTCATCACCGGCCCTCTGGTCGTTGTGGCGATAAGCAGCACGACGGGATTATGCAATCGGCGGCATTGGACTGAACATGACCGAGATGCTGGACGTGGAACTGGTGACAGAGCTCACAGAGGCGAGTGGCGTCGTGGGGGCTGAAGGGCCGATCAGATCGATCATCAAACGCGAACTTGCAGGGATAGCCGACGAGGTGCACGTGGATGCGATGGGGAACCTGGTCGCGACGATCAACCCCGGAGGCGACGCGTCAGTGCTCATCGGGGCGCATATGGATGAGATCGGCTTCATGATCAGACATATTGATGATGAGGGGTTTCTGAGCCTGGACGCCCTCGGTGGGTGGGATGCCAGGACGCTGCTGGCACAGCGTGTCCGTGTGCACACCGATACAGGCAGCATACCAGCGGTCATCGGCGCGGTGCCACCACATACGAAGTCGGATGATGACCACACAGCTCCAGAGCTGAAGGACCTCCGCGTTGACACCGGCCTTGATGCCGAGAGTGTGCGGGAAATCATCGCTGTCGGGGACCTCGTCAGTCTTGAGCAACAGACCATCACCATGGGGGAGTACATGACGGGGAAGGCCATCGATGACCGGATATGCGTGTACGCGTTGCTCGCGGTCGCTGCGGCCATCGAAGACCCCGCTGTCACCGTGCATCTGGCATTCACCGTCCAGGAGGAGGTCGGACTGCGTGGTGCGGAGGCGCTCGGGATTGACATCGACCCCCTGGTCGCCCTGGCACTGGACACGACGGTGGCGAACGATATCCCATCGGTGGACAGCGGGCAAGCGGTGACAGAGCTTGGTGCGGGGGTGGCACTGAAGCTCAAGGACGGCAGCGTGGTGACCTCCCCGGCAGTCAGGCGGCGGCTGCAGGCGATCGCCGACACCGAGGAGATCCCGTTGCAGTACGAGGTGCTGCCCCGTGGGGGGACCGACACCGCCCGATTCCAACGGGTACACAAAGCAACACCCGTCGGCGCGCTCTCAGTGCCCACCCGGTACTTACACACGGCAACCGAGGTCGCAGCACCTGCAGATGTGGCTGCGCTCATCGACCTCGTGAGTGCATTCATCGCCAACGCGGCTCCCGAAGACAGCTACGCGCTCTGAATGGGGAAACCAACATATTCAGTAGCGGTGCTGGGGTAGACTGGACATGGACGGGAAAGTGGGCCGACGCGCCCTGCTGACGGCCGCAACTGGCACGGCCGCCGTGGCGTTGGGTGGAGGGGCGGCCATGGGGCAATCTGCTGGGACGGAGACGGTGATCGTCGGCCCCGGTGGTGCGCTGGTGTATGAACCGGGCACCGATACACCACATCAGATCCTCCCGGGAACGACCGTGGAGTTCGTCTGGGAATCGGACAACCACAACATCGTCGTCGAGTCCCAGCCGGAGGAGGCAGACTGGGAAGGGCATGTCCCCCTCGAGAACACGGGCTTCACCTACGAGCACACCTTCGAGACGCTCGGCACCTACGAGTACTACTGCGAGCCACACCGGACCGCCGGGATGGTCGCAACGATCGAGGTCGTCGAGGAGATCTCGACACCTGCACCTGCAGCGAAGCCACAGGTACCCGACAGTGCGCTCACCCTCGGGGTCGCGACCGCATTCGCGATGGTCACAACGCTGGGGTTGGGATTCTTCTTTATGAAGTATGGCGGCGATTACGGGATGGACGACGAGGACTGAGCCTCACCGCATCGACGTGGTGTAGACCGACTCGAGCTGTTGGAGAATCGAACCGTGTCCGTAATCGAGGAATCCATCGTCGAATGACTGCTTTTCGAGCTGCCGAGCCTGTTGGATGGTCTCTGGAAGATCCGATGCATCCGTGACCGTGTACCCACGGTCGTACAGCTCCACCAGCTCGTGGGCACTGGAGTGCTCCTGGTACTCGACGACACCCACGCAACCACAGACCAGCGCACGGAGCAGCTCCGTCGCGAATGGTGCCTCCTCGCGAGTGTGGACGAAGACGTGCGCGCCCTTGCAGACGCCCAGGTGGGTCGCCGCATCCAACTCACCCAGGAACGCCACACGGTCACTGATACGCAGGTCCGCAGCTACCTTCTCCGCATGCGCACGATCTGGTCCATCGCCGATGATCGCGGCCTCCCATTCCTCCTCTCGCAGTTGGCCAAGGGCGGTGAGGAAGCGGTCCGTGTTCGCTGCTGCATCCAAGCGACCGGCGGTGATGAAGTCATAGGACCCGATGGAATCTGCAGCATCAGCGGTGGCCACATCAACAGCCTCTGGCAGTTCAAGTGTGGCATCGACGTCTCCGCCGTGGCGCTGCAGGTCAGTCCGCAACAGGTCTGAGGCGACCAGCGTCACATCACCCGCACTGGCAGCCCGCACACTCCAGCGAGTACGTGCCAGCTCAGGGGTCCACCAATCGACGATCAGCGGCACCTGTAGCAGCATCGCCGCAAGCCGGGCGGCAGCGACGGCGATCGGCGGGTCGTTGACGACATGGATCACATCCGGCCGCATCCGCAGGAGGGCGACCGGCAGGAAGAGCGCGAACCGGACCGGATTCATCGCCTCAGTGACCGCCTCGTAGCGGACATTGTTGAAACGGAATCCGGGGATGTCCCCGCGCCACCACTTCGCACACAGCACCTGCACACTGTGGCTCTTCGCGGTCAACTGCTCGGCAAAGCGACGGGTGCGGCTGCGGTTCGCGGTCGGTCCATGCAGGTCGGTCTGCATCGACACGAGCGCGATATGCATAGTCGATGCACGACAGGGGTAAGTAAAAAGCTCGAGGTCCTAGGTGACGTACTCCCACGCGTAGATGTGATTGAGCAGCAGGTAGGTCACCACCCCGAGAACCAGTGACAACAGCCATGATGAAGCAGCGATCCGACCCACCCGCCGATGTGGGGTCTGCTTGCGCAACTCCGTGGGGGTATGGGTCAATCCGAGCACCAGCGCGAACAGGACAACCGGGACGGCCACGATCGAGAGTGTGATGTGGATCGCGAGCATCGACAGGTATCCGTAGTACACGAGTTCTGGGCCGACGAACTCCTTTGTACCGCCACCGCCGATTTTCGTGAGATACAGCACGAGGAAGATGCAGATGAGCAGAAATGAGCTGACCATCGATGCGGCGTGCAGGCGGACTCGATCCTTGCGGATGAACCACCAGCCCGCAGCTATCACGACGACATTGATCGAGTTGATGACTGCGATGGCATCCGTCAGTAGGTTCACCTCCGCGAGTGTCAGATCAGGGTACACCGCCATCGGCAACGCATCAAGGAAGGTCCCGATGACGATCCCGTAGCCCAAGACGCTAAGGGCTGCGGTCACCGCGATGGGATGTGCCCTGATACGACCCCGGACCCCCGCTGTTTCCATACCCCCAGTCACAGGCCCGCTGATATGTGGACGTCGGTCAGTCGGTGATGACACCAGTCGCGACCGCAGCCTCCCGTGCGGCCGACTCGTCGACCCCATCACCGAGGATGGTGTACCGCTCGCGGATCTCATGTGCGGTCGTGACCGCATCGATGAAGATCTGTGCAGACATCCCCAGGGCGTCCACGGTCGTCGGTGCACCAACGCCCGCAAGTGCGTCGCGGATCTGCTGCCACTCCCCAGTCGGGCCTGAATGAAGATACTCGGTGAAGATTGCCGCGACCCCCACCTGATGGCCATGGAGCGCTGCTTCCGGGGCGAGGCGGTCCAACTGATGGGAGATGAGATGCTCCGCTCCCGATGCTGGGCGAGAGGACCCAGCAATCGACATCGCAACGCCAGATGAGACCAGCGCCTTCGCGACCACCCATGCAGCCTCCTCGACACCTGGGCGGATCAGGTCCGCACTGTCGACGAGCATCGAGGCGGTCATCTCGCTGAGTGCAGCCGCGTACTCGCTATATTCGACATCTTTGACCCGGTGAGCTAGGCGCCAATCCTTCACCGCCGTCGCATTCGAGACGATATCAGCATATCCTGCGGTCATCAGCTCCCAGGGAGCCGACGCGAGAACCTCCGTATCTGCGACGACTGCCAAGGGTGGGTCTGCGGCGACAGAATGGCGCATCTGTCCGTCCGGTAACGAGGATCGGCCTGAAACGATGCCATCATGTGATGCGGCCGTCGGGATGGAGATGAATCCACAGCCGACCGTGTCTGCAGCCAGTTTTGCGATATCGATCGGTGTCCCCCCACCGACGCCGACGAGGAACGTCGCGTCGGTTGCAGCTGCGACGACCTCGTCAACCACGGCGCCGCTGGCCTCCTCGATGATAGTCTCTGTCGACTCGTTGAGCTGTCGATGCACTCGGTCACCGACGATGTCTGCGGGGGTGGGGCTGGTGACGACATGCGCGGGGCCATCCAGATGCAGCTCCATGAGGACCGGCCCCAACTCCTCGAGGACCCCAGCTCCGACGAGCACGGACCGCGGGAGCCGGATCCAACTACGCTTGCCACTCATACGACCACTGCAGAAGCCATCACCAAGTGTGTCGCGGTCACATGAGCAGGCCCACGCCGGTGTGCAGGAAGAGCAGACCGAACCCCACGAGCACCGCTGCGCTGCCGACTCCGACGATGCTGCTGATCGTTGCATCGCGCTCGGCAGCGGCGACCATGATGGCAGGGAACCCGGTGATCCAGACGACGATACCGCCGAAGAACCCGACGATCAGGGCTGGTGAGCCGGTCTGAATGACCACCCATCCTGCCAGCTCCCCACCGATCAGTGGGAGCACAGCGAGCACATCGATCTGCCCTGGTCGTAACAGGCCCACACCGAGGGTCAGCCAGAAGATGATCTGGTATGGGTTCGTCAGCGCGAGCACGAACGCCTTCTGAAAGCCCGTCGTTCCCACCCCAGCCCGTGACTGTCCGCCGGTACGCGCGGTCTGCCGCACACCACGGATGGCGGATACGGCGAACCACATCATCAACAGCCCACCGAGCATGAGCATCAACCCTCGGAGCTGCGGCCGGTCGGCTATGACGGTGACGACACCGACGACTGCGAGCAGAAAGAAGATCACATCTGCGGTCATCGCGCCCAGCCCCGCGAGGAAGCCCGAAGACCAGCCCCGAAGCACACTCTCAGTCGCGATGATCGCGTTCATCGGTCCAGGTGGTGCCGCAAGCGCGATGCCGAACAGTATGCCTGCAGCGATGGTGATCGGGACCGACGTCATCACCGAAGATACTAGTGAAACTGTGAAAAAACCGGCGTCAGCCGTTCATGCACCGATGACAGCACCCAGGAGTAGGCCCATGAGCTGGTCGAACGGTGAGATACCGAACAGCAACGATACGACGACATCCGCGCCGAACGCAGCGAACAGCAGAGCTGAGCCGTAGTGCAACAGTCGGGTGTCGATGCGACCACCGAGGTGATGGAACGCATAGGCATTGAGCAGGCTGACGGGGATGATCGCCAACATCTCACCCACCCAGATCGCAGAGGTCGCCCCATACTGGGCTGCCAGTCCGATCGTCACGAGCTGGGTCTTGTCACCAAACTCACCGGCTGCGGTGAGCGCGAAGATCGGCAGGAAGCCGCCTGCGGCCCCACGATACCGTTCGAGCACCCGTGGAAGCGGAATCGCATCCAGATCGATGATCCCTGATTCTCCAGCCGTCTCTGTCCTTGATGGCGCAGATCGATACAGCATGATGGCGAACGCGAAGAACAGTCCGGCGGTGATGAGATCCAACACCACCGGTGACAGGAGCACCTGCAGGAGGCGGCCAAAGGCGATCTCGAGTGCAGTCCAACCGGCAAATGCCGTGCCAGCAGCTGCGACGACCACCTTCGGATCGTACCGGGCCGAGAGAGCTGCGATCATGAACTGCACCTTCTCACCTGGCAGCACGGCGAGCTGACTCACGAGTGCGATGAGGACAATCTCCTCGTAACTGACCACCGGTCAGGCCCCCTCGGCAACAGCGATCTCCGCGGCGAGGTCCGCGGGGATGGCGGCCTCTGTCAGATCTGTCTGCACCCGCCGGATGCCCGTCGGTTCGATCGCCTCCAACCGCACCAGTGCCCCGGGGCGAATCGCCGCATCGGTGAGGAATCGCACCACAGCTGGGTCGCTGTCGTCGATCTGAACCACCTCGACACGATCGCCCGCGGGCACCTCATTCAGGGTGATGGCTGGGCGGTCCATCGGTGGCTCCAATGAGGCATTCGGGATGGGGTGCCCATGTGGGTCAACCTCGGGGTGCTCTAACTGTGCGGCCAACCGCGCCTCCAGGCGTTCACTGATGTGATGTTCAAGCCGGTCCGCCTCGGCGTGCACGCCGGAAGGCTCGAAGGCCAGCACCTCATGCAGGAACGTCTCCAGCAGACGGTGATGTCGGATCACCTCGATCGCTGCGCGCTCACCCTCGGGGGTGAGGCGACATCCCCGGTACTTCTCTCGCTCGCACAGCCCCTCATCGACGAGCCGGTCAAGCATACTTGAGACGGTCGCAGGGGTCCGCTCGATCGCGGCTGCGATGGCTGAGGTCCCGACGGGGTCCGGGGTGCTCTGGGCGAGGTGGTAGATAGTCTTGAGGTGATCTTCCATCGCCGCGGTGCGCATGCACTAGTTTAGATTAGTCTAAATATAAATTTAGGTGTTTACACACCCTTGCCCATGAGATGACTCCGGAGCAGGTCAGGCGTCTTCGCTGCGGCTGCGGTATTGATGACCACCACCCGATCATCTGCATTGAGGACCCCCGCATCAGCGAGTACCGACACCCCCGCGAGCGCGGTGCCACCTGCAGGAGACAGCGGTATCACCGCTTGCTGTGCCGCGGTCACTGCAGCCTCCAGGGCATCGTCATCATCCACCACACAAGCCGTCCCATCGACCCGCTCGAGTGCATCGATGGCCAGCTGACCCATGATCGGGGTCGGATCTTCCAGTTCGCCGACGATCGTGTCTGGAGTCGACCACACCTCGAGTTCGCGGTCCGCACGAACCGCGGTTGCAATCGGTGCACATCCACTGGGTTGGACAGCACAGACCGTGGGTATCGTATCCAAGACACCCGCACGTTCCAGCAGCTCCATTCCCCTGATGAGCCCCACCACGATGGCACCGGAGCCCGTCGGGACGACGACTGCGGTGGGATTCTCGGACAGCTGCTCGATCAGCTCATAGGCGATCGTGCGGAGGCCGTCATGATGGAACGGAGTCCCTCCGGCACCGATGGGATGATACGGTGTGTGAAGTTCAGTCTCGAGCGCTTCAGCCGCCGCATCCAAACGACCCCCGATCACCCGCATCTGTGCCCCGTGGACGTTCACCATCGCCTTTGCACTGAAAGGTGCACGGGCGGGGACGAACGCGTACATACGCCGGTCGTGCAGACCGCAATACGCCGCCGCAGACTCCGCAGCGGCACCAGCAGCAGCCAGTGCACACAGCTCTACATCCGCCACACTGGCCGCTGCGACTGCCACCGCCATCGCACGGTCGTGGATGCTACCGGTCGGGTTCTGTCCCTCATCCTTGAGCCACAGGCCAGCAACACCAGCGGTCTCAGCCAGCCGCGGCTGGGCGACGAGGGGTGTCCATCCGGAGCCGATATCCATTGGATCGGCGATCGGCAGCAGCTGCTGGTATCGCCAGATGCTCCGGGGCGCATCCGCGGCAGGCCATCTGAAACGGCCCTCAGCGTAGGTGTGTTCCAGCAGGGTGCCAGGGGGTGTGACTGCTGTGGCGTCTGCTGCCATCTCTGAGTGATCACGCACGTCGATGAGCCCTGTCACGGTCGATGCCAGCTCCATGCACCACCTCGGATGGCGGGAGGGATATCGGTGTCCACTCTCACCGCGGAGGGGTGCGCTTACACCAGCCCCGATCTATCTGCGCACATGCAGGACGCCAGCATCGGGGTCATCGGTGCGGGTATCGCGGGCCTCACTGCCGCGGCGCAGCTGGCCGAGGAGGGGCATGCAGTCACGGTGTATGAGAAGTCCGGACAAGTCGGCGGGCAGGTCCGCTCGAACCGGGTGGATGGGTACACCATGGACCGGGGGTTCCAGGTGCTGTTCAGCGCGTATCCGACGGTCGCGAGAAGACTCGATCTTGATGCACTCCGACTGCATCGGTTCCGTCCAGGGGCAGTGCTCGCCCGCGATGGGCTGCGGACGGTGCTCGCGGACCCGTTCCGCGATCCCCGAGCAACCCTCCAGACCCTGAGCTGTCCCGAGGTGACGGTCGCTGACAAGCTGCGGACCCTGTTGCTCCGACGGCGATTACAAGGCACATCCTTCGATGCCATCTTTGAGGGGACCGATCAGAGTATCCTGGCAGCACTTCGCGATCTGGGCTTCTCAGATGCATACATCGGACACTTTGCCCGCCCCTTCTTCGGAGCGATCACCCAAGATCCCCAGCTGGAGAGCTCCAAGCATCTGTTCGAGTACATATTCAAAGCGCTCAGCATGGGTGCGATCGGTGTGCCGGCGGACGGGATGGGTGCGATCGGGAGACAGCTTGCGGCACAGGCGAAGGCGAGGGGTGCGATGATCGCCACCGACTGTCCTGTGCGTGCACTGACAGCAGCTGGCGACCATGCGGTCGTGCACACCGACGACAGAGAAGATCGGGTCGACGCAGTGGTGGTCGCCACTGATCCACAGACGGCCGCATCGCTGCTGCCCTCGGTGGCCATCCCCACGGCGACCCGATCGACGATCACGCAGCACTACAGGTTACCCGCTGGAGGGTTGCCCGAGACCAAGCGTCGGATCATCCTGGACGTGACAGGCGCAGATCCTGCGGTCGTTGTCCCAATGTCCGCCATCGCGCCGACTTACGCTCCAGAGGATGGGGCACTGCTGGTCGCGAGCTTCATCGATACACCTCTGCAGACACCAGCTGCAGAGCTCGCCACGGCGACCGCAAGCAGCTTGGCCAAGTGGTATCCTGAGCGGTCATTCGCTGAGTTGGAGGTCCTTGCTACCGACCGAATCACCGATGCGCAACCAGTCCAGCCACCGGGGTTCGTGACGAGGCGACCGGGGGTATCCGCACCACCGGACCCGGTTGTGCTCGCGGGGGCGGTGACCAGCTGGGCGTCTCTCGAGGGGGCAATGAGCAGCGGCGAGGCCGCAGCAGACGCGATCTTGCGTACCTAGATGTGTTCTGCGAGTGCGGCCAGTGGAGGGAATCGGTGGCTGTGGCCAGAGGGGCGGTCGGTGATGATCGGACGGAGTGTCGTCGCTGCCTGTGACAGCGGGGAGCGGAGTCCGGCCCGATCGGCACCGATCTGCACCCCCGACACCGCTGGTGAGAAGCTTGGGAGTTGGCAGAGCTCGGTCCCATCTGGAAGCTCTCCCTCGAGGATGCAAGGATAACGTGCCCCCTCGACGGTGAGCATGGGGTGGTCATGACCGTAGATGACCAACGCACCCTCCATGGTGGGAAACTGGTCGCCATGACAGACAACCACCGGGCTCTCATACCCGCGGCTGACCTCGGTGGGGAGTTCTGGCTCTGAGACCGCTGCTAGTCCACGATCGTGGTTTCCTGCGATGAGCTGCAAGTGTGCACCGGCGTCGCTGCAGCGGTCCTGGAGGCGCTGTAACATCACCTGAACAGAAGGATCGGGCGGTCCGAACTTGTCGACCACGTCGCCTGCGATGAGGACCTCAGCAGGGTCGAAGCGATCGAGGAGCTGGCCCAGGTCCCGCAGGATGACCGCGGGGTCCCCCACAGGGAGGTGGTAACCAGGCCCATCTCCGCGCCCCAGATGCAGGTCCGCACAGACCAACATGTCCACGCCCGGGAGGTACACGGCCCGCTCGGTGTACATGCGGGGGGTCACACCGGAACGATGGCAGGCAGCTGAAAAGACCTGCCGGACCCATGGTGATATAGCAGATGTGCTTCCTTACATCTCCCATGGCTGATGCGCTGGCTGATAAACGGACCGCGACTCGGGTGCGGATCCTCGTGGAGATCGCAGAACGCCAACCTGCAGTCAGCCAAGGGGAGATCGCTGATGCGGTCGGTATCACGTCTCAGGCAGTGAGTGAGTACATCCGTGCACTGATCGCGGAGGGGCATGTGCGCAAGGAGGCACGATCGCGCTATACGATCACCACGGAGGGGGTCGATTGGCTCTACCAGGAGGTCCGTGCACTGCGAAATTTCACCGAGCGTATCACTGATGAGGTGCTCGGGTCTGTCAGCGAGGACTCAGCCATCGCTACCGACCGGATCGACCCGGGGATGGCCGTGACACTGAGCATGGTCGATGGGATGCTGCATGCGACGCCAGGCGATGAGGGGCCTGCGACGGCGGTCGCACTCACAGCAGCGGAGCCTGATGATCCGGTCGGCGTTGGGCAGTTCGCCGGCGTGATCGCCATCGAGGAGGCCGGTGTCACACTTGCTGAGGTGCCCACTGTGCGCGAAGAGACCACCCCAGACCGACAGGTGCTGGCGGAGCTGGCGAGTGACGCAGACATCATCGTCGCAGAGGGGGTCGAGGCGGTGACCGTCTGTGATGCTGAGGGCATCGACGTACAGACCACGCATGCGGTCGGGACGGTGGCGGCAGCAGCAGCGGCAGTCGGCCAATCGGCACTCATCGTTGGGACGAGCGACACCGTCGGGCGCATCGGCGAGACTGTTCGGGACAGTGGCATCGATGTCACCCACCGGACAGTGGCCCGATAGGTGCTCAGCCGGTGCGCATCGTCCGAGCCTCTTCGTAGGCCCGCTGGACCCGGGCGAACTCCGCAGGATCACCGCCTTGATCGGGGTGGCAATCCTTCACCCGGCGGCGGTATGCCTCGCGGAGGGTCGCGGCATCTGCGTCGGCCGAAACACCAAGAACGGCATAGGCATCGGACGAGCGAGAGTGAATGGGCTCTGTTCGATGAGGGGGAGTCAGGAACGGAAGCCGTCTCGCGATTGCAGCCGGCCGCGCTTCAAGCTCACAGAGGATGACCCGCGTCGGTGTCTCACGGAGCGTGAAGTACGCATCAGGGGCGAAGACGAGGGCCACATCGCGCATGGGAAGGTAGACCGCTACGGTCACATCACGGACAGTCACCTGCGTGTGGACCTGCTCGCCCGCGTCCCGTAGGTACTGTGCAAGTGCACGTCGTCTGCGGTCCGTGATGCTGCTGCCCGTCGCGACATGCGGACCGCGGGAAGGGAAGCGCCTGATTCCGATGAGAAACACCACCCCGATCACACCTGTGACGATCACCCCGAGCAGCAACCCGGCTGATAGCCATCCAGGCAGCATGGCCAGCACTTGCGGGTGCATGTAGACCGTTCGAGTCAGGTGGTATGAACACCCCGACTTGGGGGTACTCAGGTGCGGGTACCCGCTTTCCAGCTGCTGATGGTCGGTAAACACCTAAGACGTCGTGTCGTCTGGAGCCCATACGAATGGGAGTTGAGTGGCTGGAAGATGTCCGGTCGGCGGATATCGACCGTGCCGGAGGGAAGGCTGCATCACTCGGGGAGCTACATGCTGCGGGGTTGCCGGTCCCGCCTGGTTTCGTCGTGACCGCAGATACGTACCGGGAGTTCATCGAGAACGCAGAGATCGATACAGAGCTCTTCGAGGCGGTGGCCGTAGATCATGAGGACAGCACGGGGTTGCGAGAGGCACATGAGACGGCCCATCAGCTGATCATGGACACCGATCTGCCCGACGCGGTGGAGGCCGAGATTCTCGATGCGTACTATGCGATGGCGGGTGAGGAGCAGATCTTCGTCGCGGTGCGGTCATCCGCGACCGCAGAGGATCTCCCAGATGCATCCTTCGCAGGGCAACAGGAGACGTTCCTGAACGTGGACGAGGAGGCGATTCTCGAGCGGGTGAAAGCATGCTGGGCATCACTGTTCAGCCAGCGGGCGATCTACTACCGCAACCGGCAGGGGTTCGCACATGATGAGGTGGACATCGCCGTGGTCGTCCAGGAGATGGTTGATGCGGAGAAGTCCGGGGTGCTGTTCACCTCACACCCATCGACCGGTGCGGCGCAGATGATCATCGAGGCGGCATGGGGCCTCGGTGAGGCGGTCGTCTCGGGCACCGTCTCCCCGGACAATTACGTCGTCGACAAGACGACCATGGTTCCGGAATCGGTGACGGTCGCTGATAAGAAGGTGCTCATGGAGCGGGATGGTGAGACCGGAGAGACCGTCGAACGGCCGGTCACCGATGCGAGACGTGCAGAGCGTGTGCTCTCGGATGCGGAGATAGAGGCGTTGTGTTCCATGGGTGCGGAGGTGGAGGCACACTACGAGACTCCGCAGGATGTCGAGTGGGCGATGGTCGATGAGAAGCTGTACATGCTGCAGTCGCGACCAATCACCACCATCGCTGAGGAACCGGACCCGGCGATCGCCACGGATGGTGACGACAGAGACACGATCGTCGAGGGGTTGGGCGCCTCCCCAGGACGGGCCAGCGGCACCGCTCGTGTGATCACGAAGCTGGATCACCTGGACCAGGTCCGCGAGGGCGATGTGATCATCACCGAGATGACGATGCCAGATATGGTGCCTGCGATGAAGCGGGCGGCAGGGATCGTCACCGATGAGGGGGGGATGACCTCACATGCGTCGATCGTCTCCCGGGAACTGGGTGTGCCGGCGGTCGTCGGCACGCAGCGGGCAACGAGCATCATTGAGGATGGCCAGTCGATCACCCTCGATGGAGATCGGGGGGTGGTGACACCGGGACGGACCGCTGAACCCGAGCCCGCACCTGTGGAAGCCGCCCGGCCGACCACGCCTGTGAAGCCGATGACGGCGACGAAGGTGCTCGTGAACGTCTCGATCCCGGAGGCGGCTGAGCGCGCGGCGGCGACGGGCGCCGATGGTGTCGGATTGCTGCGGATGGAGCACATGGTGCTCTCGCTGGGGATGACACCTGCAGCGTATGTGGACCAACATGGCGAGCGGGCGTACATCGATGAGCTAATCGCAGGCATCCGGCAGGTTGCGGATGAGTTCTACCCACGACCGGTCCGTGTGCGGACACTGGATGCGCCCACAGATGAGTTCCGTGAGCTCGAGGGGGGTGGTGCCGAGCCGATCGAGCACAACCCGATGATGGGATTCCGGGGTATCAGACGATCATTGGCGAACCCCGAGGAGTTCCGCTACGAACTGACCGCGTTCAAACGGTTGTTCGCGTTGGGATACGACAACGTCGAGATTATGCTCCCGATGGTGAACGACGGACGCGATGTCCGGCGGGCACGTGAGGAGCTCGAGACGGTCGGTATCGATCCACAGGAGTGCCGTTGGGGCGTGATGATCGAGACCCCCGCTGCGGCACTGGCCGTCGATGCGATGGCTGCGGAAGGAATCGACTTCGCCTCATTCGGCACGAACGACCTCACCCAGTACATGCTTGCCGTCGACCGGAACAACGAGCAGGTCGCTGACCGGTTCGATGAACTACATCCTGCGGTGTTACGGCTGATCGGGCAGACGATCGAGCAGTGTCGACATGAGGGTGTCGAGACGTCGATCTGTGGACAGGCCGGGTCGAAATCCCAGATGGTGCGGTTCCTCGTCGAGGCGGGTATCTCCTCGATCTCGGCGAACATCGATGCGGTCCGGGATGTGCAGCATGAGGTCAAGCGGGTGGAACAGCGCCTCATCCTCGATTCGATCCGCTGAGGGGCAACGGAATCGATAAACCACGTCTCGGTAAGGGGAGGTATGACCATGGCCGTCCCGCAGTCGTTCGAGACGGTCATCTCGTCGATGTGCACAAAACCACACCCCGCAGCAGTCGCTGCGGCAGAGCGCTTCCTGGCCTCGAATCCAGGAGATCCAGCGACGTATCAGGCGGTCGCAGAACGAGAGGAGGCAGCCATCGCGCTGCTCGCAGGGATAACGCGGGCACCCACACCGACCGGATACATCACCAGCGGGGGGACCGAGGCGAACATACAGGCCATGCGCGCCGCTCGGGACCGAGACCCCGATGCGGGGTCAACGATCGTCATCGGCACCCATGCACACTTCTCGTTCCAGAAGGCCGCGGCAGTGCTGGGGATGGAGTGTGTGGTCGTGCCCACCGGTGCGGACCATCGGGCAGACCCGGATGCGGTGGCTGCGCAGGTGGATGCGGACACCGCTGCTGTGGTCGCGGTGGCGGGTTCGACGACCTTCGGCCGTATTGACCCGATCCAAGCGCTGGTGGATATCGCCCATGATGCCGATGCAATCTGCCATCTCGATGCGGCATGGGGTGGATTCTACCTCCCGTTCACCGGGGTGGAGTGGGACTTCGCGACCACCGGGATCGACTCGATGACGATTGACCCACACAAGGCGGGGCAGTCGGTGATCCCCAGCGGGGGGTTGCTGTTCGCCGACCCCGCAGCAGCTGTGTCGTTGCGCGTGGAGACACCGTACCTCGCGAGTGCGGATCAGTACTCGCTCACCGGGACTCGCAGCGGTGCCGGGGTTGCAGGTGCAGCAGCGGCGATGGAGGCGCTGTGGCCAGAGGGGTACGCACAGGAGTATGATCGAGCGATGGGGCTCGCGCACCGCGTGGCTGCGGCATGCCGAGAGCGTGGGTTTGAGACACCTGCGATAGAGTTGCCCCTCGTCGCGACGAAGTTGCCGGATGCGGTGATCGAGGCTCTGCGATCGGCGGGGTGGCGCATCGCAGCGACGCCTGATGGCTATGCGCGGATCGTGCTCATGCCACATGTGACGGAGACGATGATCACGAGGCTCTTCGCGACGATCGATGCTGTCTTGTGATGCTGTTTGGGCTCGGTACGGAGCAGTGGGCAGCGGTGCTGGGAGCGAGCGAAGGGTGGGGAGGGGTGATGCTGATCGTCGTCTATTCGGTGCTTGTCGCGGTGGTGCTGCCGACGCCCAGTGAGCTCGTCCTGCTCGTTCCGCTGCTCCCCGGAGCACCGCCTGGGGTGCGGTGGGCGGTGATCATCCTCTTGGGTGCGACAGGGAAGATGACGGGATCGATCCTCGCTGTGGCCATCAGCCGGGAGGTTCCAGGCCTGGTACACAGTCCAACACCGGGGTGGCTGCAGGGTGCGGTGATGCAGCGGATCAGTTCACTTGTGGACCAGTATGGAGCGGCAGGACTCGCGCTGGCGCTGTGTGTGCCGGGGGTCCCAGACACACTCCCCATCTACGGGTTCGCTCTGCTAGGGGGGAGCTATCGGGCGTATGCGGCGGCGACATTCATCGGTGGTGCGGGCCGCTATCTCATCGTCCTACTGGGTGTCGGCGGAGTACTCACGATCACCTAGCCCGGAGAATCAGCGGGGTTTTGCCGCTGGCTTCGTCATTCGGGGACATGAGCAGACCGCCTTTTCCCACTGATACGCCCGCGGTCGTGACCTGTGGGCTCCCCTATGCGAATGGCGCATTGCACATCGGCCACCTCCGGACGTATGTAGGCGGGGATATCATGACACGCGCGCTCCGGCTGCTCGGCCAGGATGTCGCGTTCGTCAGCGGGTCTGACATGCATGGCACGCCGGTGGCCGTGAACGCCGCTGCAGAGGGGGTCGATCCGAAGACCTTCGCGATGCGGTACCACGAGCAGTACATCGAGACCTTCCCCGCGTTCGACATCGAGTTCGATCAGTACGGGCATACTGATGATGCGGTGAACACCGCCGCGACCACAGAGATCGTCGAGGCACTCATCGCAGCAGACCGTGTGTATGACGCGGAGGTCCCGGTGGCGTACGATGCAACCGCCGAGCAGTGGCTCCCAGATCGATTCGTCGAAGGGAGCTGTCCGTACTGCGGTGAGCACGCCCGAGGTGATGAATGCGATGAGGGGTGTGGACGGCATCTGGAGCCGGGAGAAATCGAGGACCCCGTCTCGACGGTCACGGGCAACCCCGCAGAGTATCGCATACGGTCGCACAAGTTCTTCGCGGTCAGTGAGCTGCAGGCTGAACTGTCACACTTCCTCGATGAGCTGGAGGGTACGACGAACGCACAGCGACAGCCCCGGGAATGGATCGATGGGGAACTGCAGGACTGGTGCATCACGCGTGATATCGATTGGGGGATTGACTTTCCTGGAGAGGAGGACCTCGTGTTGTACGTGTGGGTGGATGCACCCATCGAGTACATCGCCGCGACGCGGCAGTACTCCGAGCGTGTGGGGGCGGAGGTGTTCGACGACGAACGGGCATGGCAAGAGGATGGGCAGATCATCCATGTGATCGGCCGTGACATCATCCAGCATCACGCGGTGTTCTGGCCAGCGATGCTCATGACCGCCGGGTTTGTCACACCGAGGGCGATCATGGCCTCAGGGTTCATCACTCTCGAAGGGCGGGGTTTCTCGACCTCGCGAGGACGTGCGGTGTGGGCCGATGAGTACCTCGAGACGGGCTTCGCACCTGATCTGCTGCGATACTACCTCGCGACCAACGGGGGCTTTCAGCAGGATGTCGACTTCTCGTGGGAGCGGTTCGCAGAGCGGGTCAATACGGAGCTGGTGGGGACCCTGGGCAACTTCGCATACCGTACGATGCTGTTCGCACACCGGGAGTTCGGTGCCGTGCCCGACACACGCGCAGACCCCGCGATCACCGCAGCGATCGCGGAGGCGACCGCAGCGGTCGAAGCGGCGGTCAATGAGTATGATATCCGTGGGGTGGGTGAGGCAGCGATGGGCCTCGCGCGGCGGGGGAACGAGCATATCCAACAGGAGGAACCATGGAAGCTGGAAGACGGGGACCCACGGAAGGCGCAGGTCATCGCAGAGTGTCTCCATCTCGTGAAAGCGGCATGTGTGTGCTTCGCACCGATTGCACCGGCGACGATGCAGACACTCTGGGAACAGCTCGGTGAGGAGGGCACCGTCGACAGCGTCCCGCTCACAGCAGCGCAGGATCCGCCCAGTGGCCAGCTCTCTGAGCCGTCTGCATTGTTCGCACAGGTTGAAGCGGAGATGGTGGAGGACCTCACCGAGGCGCTGCACGCCCGTATCGAAGAGACCAGTTCCCCCGAGGAAGAATCGGAAGACCTCGAGCCCATCATGAGTGACAGGATCAGTTTCGAGGAGTTCGGTGCCCTCGACATCCGCACAGGCGAGATCCTCGAGGCCGAACCAATCGAAGGGGCGGATAAGCTGGTCCAGTTGACCGTGGACATCGGTGTGGAAGAGCGACAGATTGTCGCTGGCATCCGGCAGCTGCATGATCTCGAGGATCTGCCAGGCACCTCAGTGGTGGTCCTCGCCAACCTCGAGCCGGCGACTCTCTTCGGTGTCGAATCCGATGGGATGCTCCTGGCTGCCGGGGATGAAGCCGCCTTGTTGACGACACATACCCCGGTGCCGCCAGGAACGCAGATTCGCTGATCAGGGCTCTGCTGTCTGCAGCTGATGCAGTGCAGCGTACTCACCGCCATTGGCGATCAGCTGGTCATGTGAACCAACCTCTGCGATCTGCCCGTCGGCGAGGGTGTAGATGCGGTCGGCGTTGCGGACGGTCGAGAGACGGTGGGCGATCGCGATGATGCCGAAGTCCCGATCCATCGCCTCGATTGCGGCGTGGACCTCCCCCTCCAAGCGGGTGTCAAGATCGCTTGTAGCTTCGTCGAGGATCAGGAAGTCCGCATCTACGACCAACGCCCGAGCAAGGGCGACCCGCTGACGTTGTCCACCGGACAGACGCACCCCTTGGTCTCCAAGGACGGTGTCATAGCCCTGTGGCAGATCGCCGAGGAATTCATCGATGCGGGCGATCGCAGCCACTCGCTCCATCGTCCTGCGATCGATCTCGTCTGCACCGATGGTGATGTTTGCCCGAAGGGTGTCATTGAAGATGTACGGATCCTGCCGGACGACGGCCAATCGTCGCCGCCATGCTGCGAGGTCGAACGTATCGATCGGAGTGCCATCAGCCGTGATGCTCCCTTCGGTCGGGTCATACATGCGAGTCAGCAATGACACGAGCGTCGACTTCCCGGCACCGGAGCGACCCACGAACGCGATGAACTCCCCACGCTCGACGGTGAGGGAGATGTCCTCCAGGACAGCCTCTGTCGAGGGGTAGGAGAACCCCACCCCTTCGAACCGGACTGTGCCGATTCGGTCGGGGGCTGCCGATCCACCGCCCTCCGCGTGCCCCCGTAACTCCTGCATGAACCCCTGGATCCGCACGAGATGCGAGAGGTTCCCCTCCAGTGAATAGATCAGGTTGTTCACCCGACTTGCGAGTGGGGCCATCCGAAACATCGCGAACAGGAAGATCCCCAGTGCGCCGAGGTCCAAACCCGACCGGGCAAAGCCGACGTAGATGATCGCGAACAGTGCAAGTGCAGCCGCAAGGTCATACCCGTTCAGTAGCGCTGCCTTGTTCCGCTCCAGATCGATCGATGAGCGCCGATATCGCTCGAGCTGCCCTTCGAACCGGTCATACAGCTCATCCCCCAATGCGAACAGCTTCACATCGCGGATCCCCTGTGTTCCGGCCTGTACCGACGCTTGGATCTGCTGGTTAGCGGTAGCGACGCGGTCCCCAACGGTGTACCCAGGTTCGACCACATTGCGCAGCAGATAGGTGATGCCACCGAGCAACACCACCGCATAAACGGTCATCAGTGGGCCGATGTACAACATAATCGCCAAGTACACACCCATCAGGAAGAAGCGCTCCAACGCTTGGACAGCCTGCTGAATGACATCTCCAGCATAGCGAGTCTCCGTGAGGATGCTATTGAGGATGTCATCAGAACCCTCCGCATCGAAGTATCCGATCTCAGCGTCCAATGTCGCATCGAAGGCACCCCGACGAAGGTGTGTCTCGTAATCACGGCGCAGGATCTCCTTGACCCACTGCATCAGGAACGAGGCGGTGAACCGGACAGTCATCACGATGCTGATGCCGATGATGAGGTACTCCAGTGCGAACGGGAGACCGAAGAGATCGAACGCCGCTGCGAAGGTCTGCATGATCGGCCCGGTGGGCTGGACCGACCCCTCGGCCTGTGCGACCTCCATGATGGGGTAGATGAAGCTGAGGCCGACCCCCTCGAGGGTGGCTGCCCCAGCACCGAAGACGACGATCGCCGCCGCGAAGAGTGGCCGGTAGCGAGCCACCGCCACCAGGGCCCCCAACTTCTCACGACCTGTCAGGTCTGGTGTCTCCCCCATCGGATTCATCAGAGACAGGACAGGTCGGCGCAAAAAGGGTGCTGATTACCCTAGTGGCAGTGGGAGGCTTTTTTACTCGGTTATGGATACCTCCGTCATGCGCGATGTGAAGATCGTCTGCACCCTGGGGCCGGCATCTGCAGATGTGGAGACGATTGAGGGGCTGATTGATGCAGGGATGAGTGTCGCGCGTCTGAATGCGAGTCACGGGACCCCCACAGACCGTCAAGAGGTGATCGAGAGGGTCAAACAGGTCGCGGCTGCGCGGGCGGCTCCAGTGGCAACGATGGTCGACCTGAGTGGCCCGGAGGTGCGCACCGCGGACATCGAGGTGCCAGTCACCGTCGAGGCTGACACAGAGGTGACATTCAGCGAGGGCGAAACGGTGGAGCTGCCGCACATCGGCGTGAGCCACCCACTGACAGCCGCGGGGGTTGGAGACAAGGTCCTGGTCGCTGATGGTCAGATCGAGACGACCGTGACCGATGTCAGTACCGCAGGGGTGACGGCGACGGTCGATACAGGGGGGTTGCTTGGCGGACGAAAGGGTGTCAACGTCCCAGGGGTCGATCTCGACATCGACCTGATCACCCCAGATGATGCTGCAGACCTCACCGTCGCCGTCGAGGCGGAGGCAGACCTCGTCGCCGCGTCATTCATCCGATCGGCCGCAGACATCTACGAGATCCGTGATGCGATAGAAGAGCGGGGAGGAGACATCCCGGTGATCGCGAAGATCGAGCGGGCGGGTGCCGTGTCCAATCTCGATGCGATCATCGATGCTGCATACGGCGTCATGGTCGCCCGCGGGGATCTCGGTGTCGAGCTGCCCCTCGAGGAGGTCCCCATGATCCAGAAGGACATCATCAGCCGTGCACAGGCGACGGGGACACCGGTGATCACCGCAACGGAGATGCTCGATTCGATGGTCAGTGCCCGACGTCCGACCCGTGCAGAGGCGTCCGATGTCGCGAATGCGGTCCTCGATGGTACGGATGCGGTGATGCTGTCTGCGGAGACCGCTGTGGGTGATGACCCCGTGTGGGTCGTCGTGACGATGGACCGCATCATCTGCGAGGTCGAGGAGTCGGCTGCATACGCGGAGATGATCGACCGTCGTGTGCCACTGGCGGAGTCGGGCTCGCGGACGGAGGCGTTGGCACGGTCTGCGCGATATCTCGCTCGAGATGTGGGAGCGACAGCGATCATCGCAGCCTCCGAGTCAGGGTACACCGCACGGAGGCTGGCGAAGTTCCGTCCTGCGGTGCCTGTGGTGGCGATCACACCGACAGCAGCAGTCCAGCGGCAACTGGCGCTCAGTTGGGGCATCACCCCGATCGTCGACCGGGTCGCAGACAGCGTCGACCGGCTCATTGAGTCGACAGTAGCGACCGCGATGGCATCGGACATCGCAGACTCAGGGGATACTCTCGTGGTGCTGTCGGGGCTCATGACCGAGTTGGAATCGACGAACACGACGAACATGCTGAAGCTACACATCGCAGCCGAGACGGTCGTCGTGGGGCGACCGGTGGTCGGTGGGCGGGTAGCGGGGCCGGTCGTTCGCCTCACCGGTCCCGATGTGGTGGTCCCAGAGGGATCGGTCGTCGCGATCGAATTGGGGGTGGAGCCAGCTGGGGTGCATCAACTCGAGAATGCGGTGGGGATCATCGATGCACACGCGACCGTGACTGGATACGCTGCGATGACCGCACGCGAACTCGAGATCCCCATGATCGCAGACGCACCGCTGGACAGCGCCATCACCGATGGCAGTAGCCTGACCCTCCACGGTGACCGTGCGGTGGTGTATGAGGGTGACCTCCTTGCCCGATCGACCGACACACGCTAAGGAACCCGGTGGTGAATGGTCGTATGGACGAACAGCCAGCACCGATCAGCCCGGAACCCATCGTGCCCGAACATGTCATGTTCATGCTCATCGGTGTGCTCCTGATGGTCGCACTCGTGTGGCTCAGCCTCCCATAGCCCCGTCAACAGGGTTAATCGCCCAGGGCCATTGTACGCAGTAATGAACATCGTCGTCGGACAGCTCGCATTCGGCCTCGATAGCCTCGCGTTGGTACTGATCGCAGCGGGGCTGATCGTGGGTCTGGCAGAGGCTCTCGCGCCAGGTGCACACCTCATAGTGGTCGGGGTTGCGCTCATCGCAGCGGGGTTGGTCGGCCTGGTGCTTGGCCCATTGGCGTCCCCGCTCGTCCTGGGTGGGCTGGTTGTTGGCTTCGGTGCGCTCGCCGCGTACGTCTACCGCGAGCTGGACCTCACAGGAGGACCGCTCATCGACCAGACCCGCGATGTGGAGACCCTTTCTGGATCGCTCGGGAAGGTCACGGAAGCGGTCACGCCTGAGCAGGGAGAGATCCGGCTCGATGGCGGCGGACTGAATCCGTACTACTCCGCACGGACGGTCCATGGCACGATCGCTGAGGGGACAGAGGTCATCGTGACAGATCCAGGTGGGGGGACTGTTGTGACGGTCGAGGCGGTCGATGGCGGGTATGATGCGATCGACGCGGCGCTCGCCGAGGCAGATGTCGAACGGGCATAGGCCGAATGCTTATGCAGCCGACGGCGAAGTCTTCGTATGACAATGGGTGTCGAGATGGCGGTCATCGGCCAGCTCGGTGGCCTGGGTATCGGCGGGTCGATCGTGGGGTTGTTGGTGCTGATCCTCGCGGTTGCGACGGTGTACTCGATGGTCGAGATCACCGATGCATATGACAAAAAGGCCCTGACGGTATTCGGTGAGTACAAACGGCTGTTGAACCCCGGGCTGACGATTATTCCACCTTTCGTCTCACGGACCTATGCATTCGATATGCGGACGCAGACGCTGGATGTGCCCCGACAGGAGGCGATCACCCGAGACAACTCGCCGGTGACCGCCGATGCGGTGGTATACATCAAAATCATGGATGCGCGTAAGGCGTTCCTGGAGGTCGATGATTACGAGCTGGCCGTCTCGAACCTCGCACAGACCACCTTGCGGGCGGTGCTGGGGGATATGGAGCTTGATGATACACTCAACAAGCGCCAGGAGATCAACGCGAGAATCCGACGGGAGCTGGATGAGCCCACGGATGAGTGGGGTGTGCGGGTCGAGTCCGTCGAGGTTCGTGAGGTCAACCCCTCACCGGAGGTCCAGCAGGCGATGGAGCAGCAGACCTCTGCAGAACGGCGGCGGCGGGCGATGATCCTCGAGGCACAAGGAGAGCGGCGGTCAGCGGTCGAGCGAGCAGAGGGGGAAAAGCAGTCGAACATCATCCGTGCGCAGGGCGAAAAGCAGTCACAGATCCTCGAGGCACAGGGAGATGCGATCTCGACAGTGCTGCGAGCGAAGTCCGCGGAATCGATGGGGGAACGCGCCATCATCGAGCGAGGCCTCGAGACCTTGGCCACGGTGGGTGCCAGTGATTCGACCACGGTACTGATTCCACAGGAGTTGACGAGCCTTGTGGGACGTTATGGCAAACAGCTGTCGGACTCGGCCGTCCAGGAGATGGCAGGACTCGACTCGCTGGATTTCGATACAGAGACGAGAGAGCTGCTCGGGCTCGATGACATCGAGGAGATCCTCGGTCAGATCGATGAGGCTGCGGCGATGGATATCGAGGAGCTGGAACAGGAGGCTCAGGCGATCAAGGCGGGCTCGACGGAAATCGCAGAGGAGTCCGTGGATACAGAGCGCGAAGCCGACCTCGAGACCGAGTGAGCAGCGCGGCCCATGTCGACCGCGGTGAGTGTGGTCCTGCCGGTGTACAACGCGGCGGCACAGCTGCAGGTTGCTGTCGAGCAGACGAAGCAGCGCCTGGACCGACCGGACATGGAGGTGATCATTGCAGAGGATGGTTGTACAGATGCGACGCCAGAGGTAGCGGCCGCGATCGCGGAGGCTGATCCGCAAATTCACCACCTGCACAGCGATGAACGGCTGGGGCGTGGCGGAGCGTTGGACCGAGCATTCTCATACGCAGAGGGGCAGACGCTCGTCTACCTCGACGTGGACCTTGCGACGGATATGGCCCACCTGCCGTCGCTGATTGCGGCCGTGGCCGATGGGACCGCAGACATCGCTGTGGGGTCACGGTATGCCCCAGGGGCAGATGTTGACCGCCCTGCACGGCGGGCGGTGCCATCGAAGGTCTACAACTGGCTCGTGAGGGTGATGACCGGATCGCAGGTTGCGGACCATCAGTGCGGATTCAAGGCAGTCGATGCGGCGGTGTATGAGCAGCTGCGCGATGAGATCGCCGATCGACATTGGTTCTTTGACACGGAGCTGTTGGTGAAGGCACAGCATCGAGGGCTGCGGGTCGTTGAGCTGCCAGTGCGGTGGGAGCCGCAAGCAGAGACGACCGTGGAACTCGGGCGGGATGTGGTGGGGATGGGTGCCCAGCTGTTACGGCTGGCTGCGTCAGTCCGGACGACCCCATGGCTACGACGCTGGGGGGGTACAGCTGGTGGGCTGGTCCTGACACTGCTGGCCATCCTGCTCATGACGCGGTACATCGACTTCGGCGCAGTCTGGACGGCGATGGGGAGTGCAGCAGGAGGGGCGGTCCTCGCGGCGACACTGGTGTATCTGGTGTCTTGGCCCCTGCGGGGGGTCCGGTACCGCGCAATCGTCAGATCGATGCGTCACTCAGTTGGTCTCCCAACGGCGGTGGCGGCGATATTCATCAGCCAGTTAGGCAACCTTGTCGTGCCGGCACGGGCGGGTGACTTGTTGCGCGTGTACGTGCTCCAACGTGTGGCGGACATCCGATACGCAGTCGGGGTCGCATCCCTTGCGGGTGAGCGTATCTTCGATCTGCTGAGCCTCGGCGTCCTCGCGGGAGTGGTGGTCATCGGCTTTGCCGTCGGAGGCGAGAGCGCGATGCTCCGGGAGATCGTCGACGGGGCAAGCGGTGCTGGGGCGGTCGCAGTCATCGTTGCGATGGCCGTCCTCGCAGCCGTGCTGGTGGCAGTGGTGACGATCGTGGTGTCTGTTCGGGTCCAGCTCCGGCTGGAGCGACTCGCAGGTACGTGGGGTGAGACGGACCTGTATCGGCGGCGGATCGCCGATGTGCTGTTGGGGATGCTCAGGGACCTTCAGCGGGTGACGACGAGTCCGGCACGGGTGGGAGTCATCGGAGGTACCAGCCTGTTGATCTGGAGCATCGACGTGCTGACCGCGGTCCTGGTGCTCGCTGCGTTCGACGTCGATGTTGGGGTGGGCTGGCTGCTCGTCGTCGGGACGTTGGCCGTGAGCATCGGGAACCTCGCGAAGGTCCTGCCCCTGTCGCCGGGTGGCATCGGCCTGTATGAAGGGGCATTCACCCTGCTCGTCGTTGGGCTCACCCCGATCGCAGTCCCGGTCGCACTCGCAGCGGCAATACTCGATCATGCACTGAAGAACGCGATCACGATCGCCGGCGGCGCAGGCTCGTTCGCCGTGCTCAATCTCTCGATGCGACAGACGCTCACCGAGAGTCGACAGCTCTCAGAGGATGGACTGCTCGAGTGATTCAATGGTGACCTGGAGCAAGCCAGAAGCTGGCGGCGGTGGCCACGGCTGCGGTGAGCGCGTCGGTGCGTGTGAGTCGCCCATCGGTCAACACGCCTATCGCACCAGCACCCTTTGCGGTGTCACGCTCGTCGGTGATCGTGTCCATCACTAGACCCAACTCGACACCATCAGCAACGGGTCGCGCGATGGCGGGTGGGAGTGTGATCCCCGGTCCCATGCCGATGTGCGAACGGGACCCATCGGTGGCCGCAGCCCACATGATCAGCTGCCAGCCCTCCCCGACCGGTACTGGCGCGACTCCACCCTCGATACCCACCGCGAGGTCCACCACCCGGGTCGCGAACGCTGACGCGGCGCGTGTCTGTGCACCTTCGATCGTCTCGGCGACCGATCGCGGCTGTGCTGCGACACCTGAATCCACCGACTCTGTATGCACCGTCGCCTCGGGGAACACACGCCTGACTGCAGCCGCCTTGACGGGATTGCTGCTTCCGACCGCGATCGTCTCGATGGTGCTCACGCGACGGGTGCGGCCAGCATCGCGTCCGGATGGCACAGCTGTGCGAGGGCAACGATCCCATCGATGAGTCGGGGGGAAGGCTGGTTCAGGAGGTCATCATGGAGTACCTCGACCGGGGCATCGACCGTCCACGACCGATCTGTGAAGACGCTTGGGTCGGTCCGCTCACCGGCACCACAATGATGGAGAACAACCAGGTCAGGATCCACATCCTCGACCGTCGAAGCATCGACACGGGCAGAGCGTTCCCCTGGGGCCACGAACGGATACCGACCGCCCGCAGCAGCGATCGCGTCTGGCACCCAGTTGCCCGCCGCCATCGGTGGGCGACCCCACTCCTCCGCGTAGACCACAGGCCGGCTCCGTCCTTCGACGGCCATCCGGACGGCCGCCACCCGTGCTCGTTGACCGCGGATGAGCGCCTCTGCCTCCTCCTGGCGGCCAACGGCAGATCCCACGGTCCGGAAGGACCGGAACACCTCATCGAGGGTTGTCGGTTCGACGTGACACACCTGGTAGCCATCTGCGCGGAGGATGTCGACGAGATCTGCTTGGAGTGCATCCGCGGTGAATACGACGGTCGGGTCCGCTCGAGCGAGTCGGTCACGGTCAGGGGTCAACCAACCACCGATCGTCGGAGCATCGGTATCGCAGTGTGCGGTCGCGCCGACGATCGCATCGCCCGCGCCGATGGCCGCGAGGATGGCAGTTGCACTCGGAGCGAGTGAGACGATGCGGTGGGTCGTCATTGCACGCGCATCCAGGGGTGGGGATATAAATCACACCCGCACCGGCAACACCCATTAGCCGGCGCGTGTTGAGCCACCTATGGGACCACCCGACCACTTCCAGCTGGTCGCCGCGAGCACCTCACCTGTGGTGCCGTCCTTGGTGGACGAGCTCGCAGACCTGATCGAGCTGCGGTTGGACGGGTGTGCTGACCGGGAAGGCGCGGTAGATGCGGTGACGAGCACGCTGCCGGTGATCGTTACCAACCGGCCGACCTGGGAGGGTGGAGCGTTCGACGGAGACGAGGATGATCGGCTGGCCATACTGGCGGAGGCCATGAGTCATGAGCAGGTCGTCGCGGTGGATATCGAGCTAGAAGCACTCCAGACCCCAGCGGGGGCGGCACTGGCTGATCGGGTCCGGGCGGCAGGGCGGTGGGTGATCGCCTCGGTGCACGACTTCGAGGCGACCCCACCACGGTCGGAGTGTGAACGCATGCTCCGAACTGCGGGGCTGCTTGGTGATGTTGGCAAGCTCGCGGTCACCGCTGAGACGCCCGGAGACGCCGCACAGCTCCTGGCGGTGACAGACACCGTCGCTCGATGGGGGCTGCGAGTGTCGACGATGGCGATGGGGGCAGTTGGGGCACACACCCGAGCGGCCGCGCCAACGTACGGCTCCATTCTCGGGTACGCCCCGGCTGCTGTCGATTCGCCGACCGCGGCCGGTCAGCTTCCACTCGAAACGCTGCGGGAAATGGTCAGCCAGCTACCGTGATCAGCGCTCGATGATCGTCTCCTCGATCGCCTCACCGAAGTGCCGCGCGGCAGCACCCGCATGCACGAGCACCTCATCATCGACCGCAAGCTCAGTCACCGGTGTGGGACCCGCGCGGGTGTGGACCTTGATCGTCTCAGCATTCTGCAGCAGCGTCTCGACGTGATCGTCCCCCAGTGCGACCTGCAGGCGGAACATCGGACGGCGCTCGATCTTCACGCGGCCCACGATGGCCTCACGGGTCTGTCCCGTCGTATCGACGACCTGCACCGCATCCCCGCTTTGCAGCTCTGAGAGGTAGCTCGTCGTCCCATCGGGTCGCCGTACGTACGCGTGGACGGCTCCCGCGTTCACCCGGAACGGTCGCGAGGCGACATAGGGCGAGTCCGCGGTCTCCGCATGGACGAAGAACAGGCCACGACCCATCGACCCGATCAGCATCCCCTCATCACCGTCCATGAGAGATGCGGTGTCAACACACACGCGGTCTGCGCTCCCCGCACGTTCGACCTCCGTGATGGGTGCCCAGACCAACTCGAGCTCCTCACGGGCAGCCGCATCGCGCGCACGGACGGTGCCGTGTATCTCCTCGATACGGTCGGTATCCAGCAGCACCCCGTCGACCCCGTGTTCGAGCGTTTCGAAGGCTGTCTCCGCCTCCGCTGCGGTGGTGACCCCCGCGATGAGCGTGGTGGTCCCACCGATGCGGGCGATGAGATTCTCGAGTGGGATGATCGTCCAATCATCCCCGATCACCACGGTGTACGTCGCAGTCGCTGCTGCCTGCTCGGCGAGTGTCTCATAGGGAGCATCGAGGATGTGGACGAGTACCCCATCGGCGGGATCGGCAGGGTCATCGAGTGCACGGAGATCGGCTGCAGTGGCCAACTCGTCGGGAAGTGGCACGGTGCCATCACCCTCACTGTCCTTTCCCACAATGTACGCATCGGCCTGCGCTTGTGACTGGCGGCCATCCGCGGCCTCATCGATGAACGCAGCCTCAGTGCCGGTCCGGAGTGCTGCGACATTGACATCTCCGAGTTCACGGACCCGATCGACGGTGGACTCATCAACGACGATCCAGTCGACTCCAGCTTCCAACCCGGCGGTGATGCGCTGACGCTGGGCATCCCAATCACCCACAGTGGCATCCGCGCGAAGCCACACGCTTCTGTCCATACCCGACGGACCGGCGCCGGTTGCTTGAAATTGCCGACTCTCAGAGTCCTGCGGATTCGAGTGCAGTGCTCGGATCGGCCTCCTCATGGATGACCGCCGCGACTGCGGCGGTGATGGCACCAGGGTCGGGGTGCTGGAAGATCGACCTGCCCATCGAGACACCTGCAGCCCCAGCCTCCATCGCACCTGCGACCATCTCGAGAGTCTCATGATCTGATCCGCGGGCGCCACCTGCGATCACCACCGGACGGCGGGTCGCTGCAGTCACCGCAGTGTAACTCTCCGGGTCGCCCGAGTAGCCGGTCTTGATCACGTCCGCTCCCAGCTCTGCCGCCAACCGCACCGCGTGTGCGAGGGCAGTGGGATCGCGCTCATCAACACCGGGTCCACGTGCATAGCTCATCGCGAGCACCGGCAGCCCGTATCGGTGAGCCTCCTCGATCACCCCACTCAGCTGGGTCATCTGGTCTGGCTCGTACGGACTCCCCACGTTCATGTGGAACGACACGGCATCTGCGCCCGCACGGATCGCCGCTGGTACCGATGCTGTCTGGCGCTTGTCATCCTCATCCGGTCCGATCGCCGTCGATCCGTTCAGATGTACGATGAACCCTGCATCATGTGTCTGTGGCAGCACGCGGTCGGCCACGCCGGTATGCGTCAGCACCGCATCCGCTCCATTGGTGCAGATCGCATCCACCGTCGACTCCAGATCGACGAGTCCTGCGACGGGGCCTATGGTGATCCCGTGGTCCATCGGGACGACCAGATACCGGTCTGCTGTGCCGATTCGGCCCAGCCGTGCGGTGAGTCCAGGGGTCATGGTATGTCCCACGCTGGCATGGGGACGTTATGGCCGTTCCGCTCTGGGTGCGCCTGCGCGAGCACCTTCCCGCAGGGCGGACGCCTGGTCCGTCAGTCTGGCAGCGATCGCATCTGTCGAGGTTCCCTCGTTGATCCCATCGGCGATCGTATCGATGAGTGCACTGCCGACGATGATCCCATCCGCACCAGCTGCGACGATCTGCTGAGCCTGCATCGGCTCGGTGATGCCGAACCCGACCGCCCGTGGGACCGATGCATCCGCGACCCGCTCGAGACCCGCTGCGGTCTGCGAGGACACATCCGCCCGCGCACCAGTCACACCCAATCGGGCCTGGACGTACAGATACCCGCTAACTGCATCCTTGATCCGCTCTAGTCGGTCACCCCGCGTCGTCGGTGCGACGATGAAGATGAGTGCACAGTCATGCGCTGCACAGATCGACCGCAGCGGTGCGGCCTCATCGATGGGGAGATCAGGGATGATCAGGCCATCTACCCCTGCCGCGGTGGCATCTGCGACGAACGCTTCGAGACTCGCTGTGTGGCCTGCGACTGCACCATACTGAGCGAGGAGGTTGTAGTAGGTCATACAGACGATCGGAGCGTCGACGGACACATTCTGGACGAGCTTGAGATATCGGGACGGTGTCATCCCCGCATCGAGCGCCCGCACGATCGCGGACTGGATCGTCGGTCCCTCCGCAATCGGCTCGGAGAACGGCAACCCGAGCTCGATGATGTCTGCACCACCTGCATCGACGGCCTCGATGAACCGCTTGGATCGGTCGAGGTCAGGGTCCCCTGCGGTGAGATAGGGAATGAATGCGGGGCCGTCATCGAAAGCAGCCGTGATCGGGTGCATCAGTCGTCCTCTGCAAACACATCCATCATGGGTGCGATCGACAGGTCACGGGCGGCGGTCTCTTCGATCGCCGCCTCGAGGTCTTTGTCTCCGCGCCCCGAGACGGTCACTAGCACCGGGCCATCGAGGGTGGCTGATGCAGCCTCCAGGTATCCAAATGCATGGGCCGTCTCGAGCGCGGGGATGATCCCCTCCAGCTGACTGAGCCGATGGAACGCGATGAGTGCTGCCTCATCATCGACCGGCACCGGCTCGACACGTCCGGTGTCCACGAGATGCGCAAGCTGTGGACCCACCCCAGCGTAGTCCAAGCCCGAGGATATCGAGTGACTCTCCATGATCTGTCCATCGGCGTCCTGCAACAGCCGCGTACGAGCCCCATGCAGGACTCCGTCTGCGCCTGTCGATAGCGACGCCGAGTTCGGTGCGACACCCGCAGCGACATCGACCTCCAATGATGATCCGCCCGCCTCAACTGCAATCAAGCGGACCTCAGGGTCATCCAGGAATGCGGCGAAGCTGCCCATCGTGTTCGATCCACCACCCGCACATGCCAGCACCGCCCCCGGCAGGCGACCATGCTCTTCGAGCATCTGCGTGCGTGCCTCCTGGGAGATCACCGAATGGAAGTCCCGCACCATCGCGGGGAAGGGGTGAGGTCCAACGACCGACCCGATCACATAGTGGGTATCCTCCACATTCGTCGCCCAGTCACGCATCGTCTCACTGATGGCCTCCTTGAGGGTGCCCCGCCCGATCGTCACCGGACGGACCCGCGCACCGTTCAGCTGCATCCGGAACACGTTGGGTCGCTGGCGAGTGATGTCCCGCTCGCCCATGTACACCTCACAGGGCATGTCGAGATGTGCTGCGGCCATGGCGGTCGCCGTCCCATGTTGACCAGCCCCGGTCTCTGCGATGATCCGTTCCTTCCCCATGTACTTCGCAAGCAGCACCTGCCCCAGGGCGTTGTTGAGCTTGTGAGCGCCGCCGTGGAGCAGATCCTCTCGCTTGAGGTACACCGGGAGGTCATAGCGCTCAGACAGCCGTGCCGCATACTGGGTGGGTGTGGGCCGTCCACCGAATTTGGCGATTTCCCGGGCGAACTCATCCATGAACCCCTCGGCATTCTCACGGACATACCGTTGGTACGCATCGGCAAGCTCCTCGATCGCGGGCATCAGCGCCTCGGGCACGTACTGGCCACCGTACGGTCCGAACTTCCCAGGCGTCGTCTCTGAGCTCATGATGACACTTCGGTGGCAGGGGTGGTGAACCCCTGGGTCTGTTCCCGCACATCGCCGGCCATGATCGCCGATCCGATCAGCAGGCCATCCGCTCCGGCGGCGAGCATGCGTTCCGCATCCGCTGGGGTCTCCATCCCGCTCTCGGCGATGACTACTGGTGCGGTCGCCTGCGGGATCAGCTCCTCACAGACGGTGAGGTCGACGGTGAGGTGTGCAAGATCGCGATTGTTGACACCGATGATGCGCGCGCCGGCTGCCTCTGCAGTTGCGAGTTCGTCTGCGGTGTGCACCTCGACGAGTGGTGTCATCCCCCGTGTACGTACTGCCTCGATGAGGCTGGATAACGAGGGCGTCTCTGAGCCCGAGAGGAACCGGGCGATCAGCAGCACCGCATCTGTGGCGACCGCATCCAGCTGGTCCTCTCTGATGATGAAGTCCTTCCGCAGGATCGGGACCGACACCGCCGCACGGACGCGTTCGAGCATCTCCAGGCTACCACCGAAGTGTGTCGGTTCGGTGAGCACCGACAGTGCTGCAGCGCCCCCATCGACCATCGCGCGTGCGAGGTCGAGGGGGTCCTCTGCTCGGTGCGTCGAGGTCGTCGGGGATGTGGGCTTGATCTCGGCGATCACCGGACGTGTGCCCGCATCAGATGCGGCCCGCAGTGCGTCCGGCAGTGCACGCGCATCGACCTGCAGCGGCGTCTTTCCCCCAGGACGGTCATGAGCCGCATCCAATATCGCCTGCACAGGGGGTGCAAGGGACGAGTCTGTGATGTCCATATATGTACATTAGTGGACGGAACTGCACAAAAGGGTTGCGTGTTAGGACGCTTCGACCAGCTCGAATAGCTGACCCCAGTCCTCGGCATCGGCGTGCTCAGGGAGCCCATTCCGCAGCTGCATGAGATCGGTGTGTGGGATGACCGCCGCCACCTTCGCGATAACCACCCGCGCCATGTATGCTGCCTCTGCGGGGTCAGTCTGCGTCTCGGCGGCGACCGTCTCAAGGAATGCCGACCAATCAAACCGCTGTCCGTGCACACCAGCACCATCATCAATGTACCAGCGGACTCCCACCGGGAGATTTGAGGCGACATCAGAGGCATCACCTGCACTGATTCGTTGGCCCAAAGTCGTCAGCACCGCACGGACCGCGCGGACGGTCCTGCCGGTGTCAGGAAGCTCGAGCTCATGAGTCAACTCACCGATGAACGTGTCATAGTCCATGTAGAAGGTCAACGTCGCTCCGGTAAGAGCCCTGGGGCCCCTTACTGGGGGCTAGGCTGCGATGGGCCCACCGCATCACCGCTCGGCAGTGCAGACCCGGTGATCTGCTTGAGTCGGTCAACCAGTGATTCGGTCGCCTGCTCACCCTCGAGTGCGATCTCTAACACCTCTGAGATGTGCGAGACGGGGATGATCTCGACCATCTCATCGTACTCCTCTTCGATCATGACATCCTGCATGTTCGACCGCGGGATGATGACCGTCGTAATGCCGGTCTTCGCTGCCGCCTCGATCTTGTGGGTGACGCCACCGACCGGCAGTACATCACCGCGCACTGAGAGGCTACCCGTCATCGCGACCGACTGGTCGACACCGATCTGTTCGAGCGCAGAGATGACCGCGGTGGCCACAGTGACGGACGCGGAGTCACCCTCGACACCCTCGTGGGACTGAACGAACTGGATGTGGATGTCTTGCTCTGAGATGTTCTCCCCAGAGTACTTCTTGATGATCGCAGAGACGTTCTGCACCGCCTCCGTCGCGATCTCCTGCAGCTTCCCTGTCGCGATGATCCGACCACCCTCGCCCTGCTTTGGCGTGATCTCGGCCATCACCGGCATGACGATGCCCGAATCATCGCCCATGACCGCCAGCCCGTTGACGCGACCCGGTTTGAACCCTGCTTCCGGAGAGAGCTCGTAGTCCTTTCTGCGCTGGATGTAATCATCCGCCAGCTGTTGTTCGATCGACCGACTCTGTGCCTTCGCCGCCAGCACCTCCTCGCGGGTGACCATATCGCGATCTGCCGCCCGCCCGATATCGCCGGCCACGCGGACCAAACCACCGAGATTCCGGAGCTTGAGAGTGAGGTGTCCCTTGCGACCCGCACGGCGGCGGGCCTCGAGGATGATCTCCTCGATCGCATCACGGCGGAACGCCGGGAGGCGACCATCCTTCTGGACCTCCTGTGCGACGAACCGCGCGTACTTGCGGCGCATCTCTGGGTCATCCTCGATGGTATCGTCCATGTAGACCTCATAGCCATACCCTTTGATGCGTGAGCGGAGCGCAGGGTGCATGTTCTCCATCGCATCGAGGTTCCCTGCAGCGATCATGATGAAGTCCGTCGGCACCGGCTCCGTCTGTACCATCGCTCCCGAGGAGCGTTCAGACTGGCCGGTGATCGCGAATGCGCCCTCCTGTATCGCCGTCATCAGATGCTGCTGACTCCGGATGTCCAGTGTGTTGATCTCATCGATGAACAGCACACCCTTGTTGGATTTGTGGATCGCCCCCGGCTCCACACGGTCGTGACTCGGGGTCTCCATGCCGCCAGACTGGAACGGGTCATGCCGGACATCGCCGAGCAACGCACCGGCGTGCGCGCCGGTCGCATCCTCGAACGGAGCCGTCGGGGTGTCGGTGTTGTCGACCAGCATGTTGGGGATCATCGCATCGCCACCGCGTGACCCGTACCGGAAGGCCAGGTAGATCACGCCAGCCGCCAGGATGCCCAGGAGGATCTGTCCCGCGATGATGAGTGCGTACCCGAGGACCACCGCGATGATGATCCACATCAGGAACGTCCGCATCTGATTGCGCTTGCGAGCCTCCTCCTTGTGCGCATCGACGATCTGTTCACCCTTGCCGGCGGGTACGGTGCGCACCTTGGGGTTGTTGCCGTCGTCAGGGTTGTGATACACGAGCACGTCTTGTAGCTCCTCACGGGGGAGCAACTCGGACATCGCTTTCGCCAGCATCGACTTACCTGTCCCGGGCGAACCGATCATCATCACGTGTCGACGCTGCTGGGCCGCTTTCATGACCACATCACGGGCGTGCTCCTGCCCGATCACCTGGTCGACCAACCGGTCAGGCACATCGATGTCATCGGTCGAGTCGACCTGCAGCCCGCCGAGAAGGTCTTCCTCCGCGATCGACTCATCGATCGGCATCGTCGCATCGACGTCACTCCCGAGATCATCTGGGATCTCTGGGGACACCGAGTCAGCCGGTGGGTCGGTCGTCGTCTGTTCCGGTTCGAACTGGTCTGTCATATGTGGTTAAGTAACAGATTCAAGGGTGGATTGTTGATATACTTTCTCCCGATGATGAAGCCTTAGAAGGCCCCTAGTGGCTGTTTTCAGAGGGTTTGAGCCATCTCCCGGATTGCGGACCCTTCTAAGTACTGCCCCATCGTACCTGAACGCATGCGGGGGTTCTACATCGGGCGATTCCAGCCGTATCATAATGGGCATCACCAGATGGTGGAGGCGATTGCAGAGGAGGTCGATGAACTCATCCTCGGCATCGGCTCCGCAGGTGACTCTCACACGATTCGCGATCCGTTCACAGCTGGAGAGCGGATCATGATGCTCACGAAGGCGTTGGAGGCGGTCGATGCACGGACATATCCGGTACCTATCGAGGACCTCGAACGCAATGCGGTCTGGGTCAGTCACGTACAGAGCATGTCACCGTCGTTTGATGTGGCCTACTCGCACAACCCACTCGTCATACAGCTGTTCAGCGAGGCGGGGGTGGAAGTCGGACAATCACCCATGTTCAATCGCGAGGTGCTGGAGGGAACAGAGGTTCGCCAGCGGATGATCGAGGGGACGCGATGGCGAGAGCTTGTCCCCGAGGCCGTCGCGGAGGTGATCGAGGAGATCGATGGGATCGCTCGTATCCGGCGGGTAGCAACCACCGATGTCTCTGGTGGCGATGATTACATTCACGAGTGACTTCGGGTCGCGCTATGCAGCAGCTGTCCGTGGGGTACTGCTGACGGTCACCGACACGCCGGTGACAGATGTGACGCATACACTTCCACGATCGTCACTGGTGGCCGCGGCATTCTGGATCGACCAGCTCGTGCAGATGTACCCGCCGGCAGTGCACCTCATCGCGGCCGATCCTGCCCGAGGGGCCAGCAGTGAGACGCTAATCGGCCTCGTCGGGGAACATGTGCTGGTCGGACCCGATAATGGGGTGTGCTGGCCCCTCGCGACGACATTGGCAGCATCGGGTGATGTCACCCCCCTCTGGTACCGGTTCGCTGGTGCGGAGAGCCGCTTCCCCACCCGTGATGTGCGGGGGCCGCTCGCCGCACGGCTGGATGCGGAGGTCATGGCTGTCCTCGACGGCTGTGATGAGATTGAGACCCCGATACAACTCTCGATTCCGGAGGGGCACTTCACCGGTGCTGGGGCGGTCGGAGAGGTCATCACGGTCGACCATTTCGGGAACCTCATCACATCGATCCCACGGGGCTTCATATCGGCGGCCCTCGGGCAGACAGTGCGTATCAGAGATGCGCATGCGCGGGTCCTGGACGCCCAGACCCCACCTTCCACCGATGCACTCGCGGTGACCGAGGGGGAACACGGTCGGGTGGAGGTGGTCCTCGGCGATGGAGCAGCAACGCGGGAGCTTGGAATAGGTGAGGGTGATACCGTGCGAGTCGACGTGATCTGATCAGTTCGCGGCGATCACGTCGTCGATCCGGACGATCATCGTCGATGCCTCGGTTGCTGCGGCGACCGCGCCGTGCTTGACCGCAGCAGGGTCGACGATGCCGGCAGCGACGGGGTCTCCGATCTCCCCAGATCGTCCGGTGGAGATGATGCCCGCACGACCGGTGTCCTCGTGTGCTGCCCGGAGGTCAACCAACGCATCGATGGAGTCCATCCCAGTATTCTCTGCGAGGATGCGTGGCAGTGACTCAACCGCCTCCGCAAACGCCCGCACGGCCAACTGCTTGCGGCCCTCGATCCCATCAGCTGCCGCTCGGATCGCATCGGCGATCGCGACCTCCGAGGCTCCAGCGCCCGGAACGATCCCACCGGTCGTACGGGCGGCGATCGTCACATCCACCGCATCCTGGATCGCACGTTCGAGTTCATCGACGATGTGCTCGGTGCCACCACGGACGAGCAGCGTCGCCGTCTTCGAGGCCGACCCACCCTCGACGAAGGCCGCCTCGTCCTCACCGAATGTTTCCACGCGGACCGCATCGGCTGCACCGAGGTCAGCCGCATCCAGATCGCGGAGCGTGCCCAGGCGCCTCGCACCAGTCGCCTTCGCGATCGCAGCGGCCTCCTTGTCTTTGAGGTCGTCGAACGCCACGATACCCTGCTTCGACAGATGCGACGCCACCCGGTCAGCGATGTCCTTCGAACTGAAGACCGCATCCACACCGGCATCAGCGAGGATGGCCGCATATCCTGCCAGCTCAGCATCCTCTGCGTCGATTGCTGCGGTCAGCTGATCGACCGAGGTGATGTCATATTCCGCATCGATCTCTGATTCACGGACATCGAGCTCGACATCCAGTACCACGACAGTGGCATCCTCGACCACACCGGGCATCTGTTCGGACATCCGCTCTGCGTCAACGACGACGCCCTCGACGAGCTGTGTCGCTGATGACGATGCACCTGTCTTGGTGACGATGCGGATATCACGTGGGTCGAACCGATCATTCGCTGCCGCGACGATGTCGACGGCCTCCACGACGTACTCTGCCAAGGCTGCCGCTTCGATATCACCCGTCCCCTTGCCCGTCATGGAGGTCTCAGCGACCTCGACCAGCTGGTCTCTGGAGGGGTCAGCAGCGATCACATTGGCATCAATCGCCTCATGTGCCAGCTGCGCCGCCTGGTCGTAGCCCTCTACGATCACGGTTGGATGCAGGTCGTCCTCAAGAAGGTCCTCTGCTTTGATCAGCAGCTCCCCGGTGAGCACAGCGGCGGTTGTCGTCCCATCGCCGACTTCCTCCTCTTGCGTCTCCGAGACCTCGACGATCATCTGAGCGGCTGGATGCTCGATGTCCATCTCCGCGAGGATGGTGGCGCCATCATTGGTGATCACGACATCCCCGCTCGAGTCGACGAGCATTTTGTCCATCCCCCGCGGGCCCAAGGTGCTCCGGACCGATGCTGCGACGGCCTTGCCCGCTCGGATGTTCGAGTCCTGTGCATCCTGTCCTCGGGTCCTCTCCGACCCCTCTGCCAAGATGAAAAGTGGCTGCATTCGTGCTGACATGCTAGATAGCCTCACCTGAAAAGACGACAGCAGTTCTATAAAACAATACCGGAGTTTTACCCATCCTGACAGCGGGTCTGCCAGTATGTCACGCTCGCGAATCTGCCGCCGATGGGGCTGGATCGGACCGATGCGACCGACCGCCGGATCGCCCGTGCAGTCGGTTCGGAGAGCTGACGATACAGTCCATACGGGAGCACGAAGTCGTCCTCAGCAGAGACGATCTTCAGTCCCGCAGACGAGGTCAGGTCGTGGACCTCCTCCCTGCTGTACAGTCTGGAACCCATCGGGAGCATCCATGTGTACAGCTCGCGGGCACTCCGCTGGTTGAAGGTGTCAAAGATAACCCGGTCTGTGCTCACCCGGGCCATTTCTCTGAGATACTGCTGCGGGGTATCAGTGAGATGGAAGAATCGCATGGCAACGACCGCATCGAAGCTATCGGTCCCAAACGGTAGCCGTGCGCCATCGCCTCGGATGAACTGGACAGACCCACTGTGGCCCGCCTGGTCGACCCGACTCGCAGCCCGACGCATCATCGCCGAGGAGATATCGAACGCCGTGACGGTCGCTCCCGCTGCGGCCATCGCCGCCGTGAAGCGGCCCGTCCCACAGGCGATCTCCAGGACCCGCTTGCCTGACGCTGATTCGAGGGCATCAAGCACCGCCCGCTTCTCGCGGGCATCGATAATCTGCCCACCGCCGGTGAACCGGGTCGCATCATATGATGCTGCCACAGCGTCAGCCTGATACCATCGCTTGCCTCGCACAGGCTACCAACACCAAGGCATCGGTATAGCGGTGTTGCCATCGGCGGCGTTTTGACCGGGGCAGGAGTGGGTGGGGCATGGAGGGGCTGGATGCGGCACTCAAGACCGCCTGCGATATCTCGATCACAGACCTCGCGAACCAGATCCAGTCCATCGGGTTCGAGTGCACCCATTGTGGTGAATGTTGCAAGGGCAGCCCCACGGATCCACACACAGCGACGATGTTCCCGCATGAGGTGCGACGACTGCAGGCGGCGACGGGGCGCCCGTGGGCAGCGGTCGCTCGACCGATGCCGTATGGGGTAGCATATGGGGAGACCTTCGAATGGGCCCTGGCGACCGATGCGACCGGCGGATGTGTGTTTCATGACCCCGACGAGCCGGAGGCGGGCTGTACCGTCCATGCGGAACGACCAGGGGTCTGTGCAACGTATCCGTTCAGCCTTGCCGTCGGGGCCAATGAAGACGCATCAGGGGAGCCGGTCGGGACAGATGGCATCCTTCGGGTGCACGAGTGTGAGGGTGTGGGTGAGCCCATCAGCGATGCAGCAGCGCGTCGCTTGGCCAGGCGCCTGCGGGAGCGGACCATCGTCGAGCTCATCGAAGCTGCAGCCCTGCTCGAGCGGTACGATCCCCACCCACAGGGGGAGCTGGTCGTGTTCGATTCGGAGGGCGCGAAAGACCCCCAAGGGCGCCCTCTGGAGGTGTCAGATGCGGCTTGACAAGCTCGAGGTCACCCAGAGTTTCACCGCTACGATGCGACGAGATGGAGGTGATGGCAGTGGCGAGCTCTCAGTCCCCCCTGCGGTAGCCGATGATCTGCCGGAGGGGCAGCTGCAGGTCTCAGTGGGCGTTCCGGTCCCAGTAGCGATGCCTCCGGAGCCCCCAGAGCGTGTCAGCCCGGTGGAACCCGGCGAGATGCGTATGGTGACGATCACGGACCGCGGGCGCCGGGGGGATGGAATCGCACTTGTGGAGCGCGGATTCGTGGTGATCGTCCCAGGGACGGCACCCGATGACAGGGTCCTCATCGAAATCGAGGAGGTCCGAGACTCGTATGCGCTGGCGAGGACTGATGACAGCGGTCACTCGCCGAAGTAGAGCCTGGGTTCTGAGACCTCACCTGCGATGTCTGCTGGGGCCGCCCCTGGTTCTGCGGTCATGATCGCCCCTGCGGTGGCTGCGCCGATCCCGGGTACCGCGAGCAGCTCTGCCTGTGTTGCTGTCTCAGGGTCGATCGGATAGGGAACACCCGTGACCGATCGGTACCCGTGACCGGTGACGACGACATCACAGACCGACCCGAGCGGTCGTTCATCTGGCACCGCCACAAGCAGCGGATAGGTTCCCAACTGGCGGCCGAAGGTCCGCCCTCCCTCGTGGTACTCCATGATGACCCCGTCCAGGCGTGTCCCCACCGGCGCTACACGGCGCAGCATGGGCCGGTCGATCTGCTCCCTGACGGCCCGCTTGTACTGCTGGAAGCGATCTCGATGGGCGATCGCGATCGAAGATCCGGTTTCAGCCATCGGGGTGCCCTCGAAGGCCATCACCTGTCTGATGTTGATGCGTCGGACCAGGAGGCCCGCCTCGAGCACACGGTCGAGGAACCGGAGGTTTGCATCATATGTGGCCTCGGTCTCCCCAGCGAGCCCATGCAGCAGGTTGATCCCTGGCAGCAGCTTGGGCAGCCGCGGATGGGTGTCATCCGGCCGCCACCCCGCGACCTCATTGACGAGCTCGATCGCGGTGAAGCACTCTTCGGCCGTCACATTGAGATCATTCGCGGCCTGTACCGCGGGGTCTGCGGATTCCAGACCGAACGCAGCGGTATCTCCCGGAGTGTTGTATCGGGCGATCGTCGTCAGTGCACGCGCGGCACGGTCGGGGTATCTGACGATCGTGATCGGGTTGATGTTGTCCAGGTGCAGCGTGCGGAGGTCATCGACTGCATCGGTGATCCCCACATACAATTGCTCGATCGCGGCAGGATCGGGAGCCTCACCGTCACCACCGTACGCGAGCAGGTCGGCCTGGCGACCGAGTCGGAAGTCACGCACCCCCGCGGCAGCAAGCGCGCGCACCTCCGCGACGATCGCCTCGGGATCGCGGAAGCGGGGGGCCCCGTACATCGGCTCGGTGCAGAACGAACAGCGATACGGACAGCCCCGTCCCGTCTCGATCTCGCAGATCAGCCGGTCGGGGTGGGATGGGTGTGCGGTGACGACCGGCGCACCGAGACGGGCCCACCTGTCCGCCTCATCGGTCTCGCGGTACCGCGGATCGAACCCATCGAGTGAGGCGGTCAGCAGGTCATAGACGGCAGCCTCGATGTCTGCCATCGCGACGTGATCGAAGTCCAATGTGTCACGATGCATGTCCTGGGCACCCGCGTTCTCCGCGCCCACCCCGAAGCGGATCGGCCCCCCCATGACCGACACCCCCTCGGCGATCCATGCGAGCTCACGGACCTCCTCTGGTGTCGCCGGTGTCCCCCCGACATACTTGCCAGGGACGGTCATTCCCCCCACGTAGACCAGCAGATCCGCCTCTGCGACATCGCGATATCGCCCACGCTCCGCCCGCAGCGCGTCGATGGTGTGGTAACTGATCGCCGCCGGATCGACGCCCGCATCCACCGCCGCCCCGTAGACGTATCGTGGATAGGTTGCGATGTACGGCGGTACACCGAAGTGGGCGGGCTCGTCGACGTACCCGTCCACGATCGTGAGCCGCGGGGCGTTCATGCCGGGAGCAAGGGGCACTGCGATGGATAATCTGTCGGGTCGGCCCCACAGATGCTGCCCTCGACCGGAGGCCCCGGTGAGCTACAGGGGGTTATGAAGGCCGTGACGGTCACAGCGATGGCCGCGTCGAGCAGATCGCCCCCATGCTGGTCGATCATCGCATGACGGGCATCCTCCGCGATGCGTACCGCTCCGGTTGCGGTGAGTGCCTCGACGATCGTCGTCCGACGACCTCTGTGGACGGGATCTGGCCCCTTGTAGCCCGTGGCATCCAACCCCCACACACCGAGTGCTGCGGCGGGGTAGACCTCACACAGCGCCGGTGTCCCCGCCGTATGGGGGATGATCCCGCCGACATGCCGCCAGCGGGGCAGCAGCTCTGTCAGCGCAGCATACGTCTGTGCGGCGATCATGAAGTGGACGGGCGAGAGGGCCGACGCCTTCGCATCAGCGACCCGTCTGGGGTACCGGGGGCCTGTTGCAGGTGCTGCATCGATGACCTCCTTGGTCAGCGCACGGGCATCGCCACACCGACTCCGGACCGTCGCGGGCAACAGTGTCCAGTCTTCGACGCCGAGAGCTCGCACCGCGGACTGCGGCAGCGATAGCGCCGCATCGAGCCCCACACGGGCAGGTCGACGTCTCCGTGCGAGGTCCACGAGCCCGGCGATCGCTGCCTCCCGGCTGTCAGCTGTCTCACACCGCGTCGCGACCGCATCCACCGCTTCGATGTGGAGCGTGCCATCACGGTACGAGGCCTCCGCCAGGGCGAGCCGGTCGCCGGGGGTGGCAGCTCCCGAGAAGTCAACACCCCACACGGTGGTGGCCATGTCCCTCCGCAGGCCCAGATGCTTATGTCCGTGCCGGTCATCCCTCCGGTATGCCTACCACGGTGGAGATCGCCTGTGAGAATCCCGACTGCACCCTGGACATGATGGAGCTGCATTACACCTATGAGATGCCTGCGGAGGTGGATGTCGATGCGTTCAGTTGCCCATACTGTGGGTCCGGATCACATCTGCGGGAGCTGCTGGTATGACCGCCGTGTTGGATGTGGGTCGTGAGTTGCTCGCACGCGGGCTCGAGCGCGCGGGGCGAGGCATCTCCCGCATGCAGGAGATGGGCGATATCCCCTCCGACGTACTGGAGGCCGATGAGGCATTCCACATCCAGGTCGATGCAGCAGGAGCGCGGGCAGAGGACGTGGCTGTGCGCGCTGTCGACCGGACGGTCACCATCGAGATCGACCGGTTCCGATCGTTCGACCCTGATTACGTGCTGCGATATCCGGGACGGGGGATGCAGCTGTCGACGTCCGTCGAGCTACCCGTGGAGATCGATCCCGAGGGAGCGGAGGCGTCGATCGACCGGACCGGGACCCTCTCAGTCCAGGTCCCAAAGCGGTCACCGACGACCGCCGTCAGCGTCGACGAGGCGTCATCAGGGTAGCGCATCACGGGGGTCATCGATGACCGTGGGATCCACGCGAGGTGGCTGCCAGCCCAGCGTCTGTTCGAACAGCTGCACACAGATCGCCGCGGTCGCTCCCCAGATGACCGGATCGTGGTGGAAGTAGTGGATGATCCGTTCCTCCTCCGCCGTGGGTCGGATTCGCCGCTCGTACAACCTGGTGTCGAGCAGTGTCTCGATCGACACCGGATGCACCGCGACGATCTCCGACTCATCCGGGTGGTACTGCCGCGATGGGACGATTGCGACGACAGGTCGCACCGCATACCCGGTCACGGTCCGGATCTCATCAAGCTCGCCGATGACCTCTGCCTCTGTGGGGTCGAGCCCCACCTCCTCGGTCGCCTCCCGGAGTGCGGTCATCCTGCGGTCTGGGTCATTCGGTTCGGCACGACCGCCGGGGAAGCTGATCTGCCCGGCATGAGCACTGAGGTCGGGGGACCGCTCGGTGAACAGCAGCTGTGGGGCCCCATCCGGGTCGATGAGCGGCACCAACACTGCAGCGGGACGGCCGGAGGTACGCCGGGGGGACCGGCGGCCACGGAGGGGGTGCAGCTCCATGCGACCCCTTCAGGCGCTAGCCGCTTGAGTTCTGCTCAGAGAGGGCAGTTGCTGCAGCGTCGGTGACCGCAGACGGTGAGAGGTCGACATCATCCCATGCGGGCATCCGCTCTGGGGGTATCGCGGCCTCGATGGCCGCGGCATACGCGCTCACCTGCTCGACCTCTGCGACACGGTCGAAGTGCAGTCCGTTGAAGCTCGCGTCCAGAGCATAGCGGTCCACCGTCGCCATCGCCGCCTCACGGTAGGGGCCGATGATATCACGCGTGTCGAGGATGATCCCGTGGTCGGCGAGGACACTCACCATCGTGCCAGCGACCGCCTGTGCCATCGCCTCGAGTCCGGCAGGTCCACTGACCGCACGGTGATGATGCTCATAGCGTCCCAGGTCGACCTGCGCGGTCGACGATGGGCCCAGGAGGTCGAATGCGTCTGCCAGTGTCCCCACCTCCAACCCCCATGTCCTGGGAGGGCGGAGCGCAGTCGTCACCGCAGCAGTCGCCGCGAACTCCCCCGCAAGTGGATAATGGAAGCTCCGCAGGTATCGGACGAACGAGGTGGGATGGTCAGCGGCGACAGCCGACATGAGTGGTGCGAACAGCAATCTGACGAGCCGCCCATACAGTCGTCGGTCCTCGATCCGTGCATAGAACGCCTTGGCAAACCCGTATCCGGCGGTGAGCGGATACGCGAGGCGATGGATGTAGCTGTCATCATAGCTGATCGTGTCTGCATCGTGGACCACGACGTACTCACTCGCAGCAGCGGCAACACCCAGGCCAAGCCAGACATCCCGTCCCTTTCCCCGGGGACCGGTGATGTCTGCATCAGTCAACAGCTGACCGATCTGTGGGCTGTCACACCACAACAGCGTCAGTGGCAGATCGAACCGACGCAACCAGTCAGCTGTGGACCCGAGCTCCGCCGACCCGCACCGCAAGGGGATCACGACTCCGGCTGGGCTCTGCCGCTCGAGCGTCTGCAAGACGCGCTCTGTCGGTAGCGTCATCGCCTCCCGGGCGGTCATCGGGACGACGACGGTCACCTTCTCGAGGGGAGCCTCGACGGTCACCGCCCCGAAATCATGCAGCGTCGCGATTGACGACTGCGTGTACTCCATGCGCGGGCTTAGCGGCGACCGCGAAAAGCCCTCCTGTGTTTATGTTGACCGCGACGGTTGTCCACATATGGACAGCATCCGACGCGCGGTCCGCCGTCGTGCCGTCACCCGTGACACCTTTGGACGCCTGCACTGCGGAGCCTGTGGTAATCGGTTGCGGACGTTCGATCCTGAGGACCTACCACACCGCATCCGGCGGTGTGACACGTGTGATCTGCAGTGGCGAGAGGTTGGCTGATTCACGATCGAAGGCGCTGTGTGATCGGGGTGGCATACCCCGATCGGAAGGTGGGGTAGCGCAGCCGGTAGCCGAGTGACCGTAACTTCGCGTTCGACACACGTTTTTGTGCTGCGAGCCGACGACGACCCGCTTCGGACATGCCTGGATCTGCGAGTCGGTCAGTCAGCAGGCGGCGATCTGGGGGGCGGACGCCTGCCATCTGCGCTAGGGTGATCGCAAGATGATACCGATCCGTCGGTGCGTCATCGACGATGTTGATCACCTCACCACGCCCGAGACCACTCCGGAGCAGGTGCGCGATGGCCCCTGCGGCATCCACTCGATGCACCAGGTTGAGATAGCCAGTCGTCACGGTATCGCCGAGGTAGCGGTCGAGCCGATATCGAGACGGGCCATACAGCCCTGCGAATCGGCAGACGGTGCCATCGATTCCGCTCGTCGCACTCTGCTCGATCGCTACATCCTCTGCCCGTGCGAGAACTGTGGTCTTGCTGGTCTGGGGGGCGGGGGCGTCTGTCTCATCGACCCATCTGCCATCGCGGTCACCGTAGACACTCGACGATGAGGTGTAGACGATCCGATCGGGGGAATGAGTACGGGCAGCATAGCTGTCGATCACGGTGGCGAGACCCTCCTGGAAGACCGCCTGCGCAGCAGACGCATCACCCCCACCAGACGAGACTGCGACGATCACCCAATCGGCATCGGGCAGCGCATCGATGGTCTCTGGAGCGGTGACATCCGCCTCCTGCGGAGTGATCCCCCGTCGACGTATCATCCTCAGTGAGCTGTCACTCCGGGCCACGCCGGTGACCTCGTGCCCACCTGCGAGCAAGATGCTCCCCAGGACCCGACCGACATACCCACAGCCGATGATGACCGCTCTCATCCGGCGGCCCGCTGTTCCAGCTCGAACTGTAGCTCTGCCAGGACAGGCAGCGGCAGTCGAGTCCGGCCCTCAATCGCCTGTTGGACCTCCTGACCGGTGAGATCCGCCTCGATGCTCCCTGCGAGTGTGTCGACATCGACCACTGCTAGCGTCATCAGTAGCAACAGGTGATCGCGGACCTCCGCGATGATCGTCTCCGCAGAGACGGAGGCGGATGCGGTGGCAAGGATTGCCGCCGCATCCGCGAGGTCGAGCGTGTCGGCTGGCCCGACCGTGGCGTCGGCTGCCCTGAGTGGCTCATGATACGCCGCGAGGAGCGCACCTGCATCACCAAGCTCCATTGAGTACCGGTCGACAAGCATGCGGCCGCTCCGACGTCGGGCAGCAAACAGGTTTCGCACTGCGAAAGGGCAGCGGGGGTGGCTGGGCAGGCAGTGTGGACCTCTGTCGAAGCCTGGCGATTTCTCGTCACGACCACCCTCGACGTCCCCGATACCCGGCGGGCCAGGAGGGACCGCAGCAGCGATGACGGTGTCCACGGAGAGGCGGAGCCGTTCGGCATGACCGATCGTCTGCACCCCACCGTCCACGATCACCTGGACGGGCTGACCGGCACGTGTGTACCTGAGCCCACTGTCGGGGTCGATCAGTGTCATCCGGAGATACTGCCCAGACGCTTCGATCCGCCACAGATTCACGGTTGTGACCCAAGGAGAGAGCGTCGGGCTTATCGGGATACCAGCGGGCAAACGTGAGACCACAGCGGCACTGACGCGGTCATCAGCTGTGTCAGTGACTGCCTGCGTGATGCCCCGGGCGATGGGATCCAGCAACGTCGCGTCGATCCGAGCGTCGGGTTCGCGAAGTGCACTCCGGTGCGCCATCCTGAGTCTGGCACGGTCGATCGGATCATCCGTCATCCTCGCGGCGAGCCGCCCATCAGCGAACGCTGTGGGCTGCTCAATCAGTCGCAGTGTGGCGAGCTCGGAATGGACACGTGAGCGGGCCTCGGTCGCACCGTATGTCGGTCCTAACAGCTCGATGCTCACCTCCGTGAGGTGCTGCATCGCCTGCGCGAGTGCACGGTACAGCGGTGGTGCAGCCGGATGGCTCGGAGAGAGCGCCTCGAGGGTGCTCGCAGCCTGCCGTGCATCTACCGTGCGGTTGGGTGCAACCTTGTCAACAACCGACCGCACAAGCCCGCGATGTGGAAGCGTGAACAGGTTCTGATTGCGAACGACGAGCGGCACGACAGCCGTTGTGTTGGGTACGCTCTCGATGCGGGTCCCCCTGATGGGTGTGGTCGAGAGATACCCCGGTGTGAGCTCCAGTTCGAACCGGTCGATTGCCGAATCCGGATCCGCCAGGGCGGGTGACTGCCGTAACCCCAGGGTATCGAGGGTGTCAGCGATCTCAGAGACCTGGGTGGCCCTGCGATGGAGGTCATCGAGGACCGCCTGCCGATATGCTGCACGGACAGCGAAGACTGCACGCCTGCTGATCGACCGATACCGCACAGGAGTGTCGAGACGGGGGAGGGTCTGTGAGAGCTGTCTCGCCGGCACCGGTCCGCGAGTGAGTGCGGTGATGGGATCGATGCGCCGTGCATGAGAAGCATATCGCAGACGGTCCGCAGCAAGCGCGCTGTCGAGTCTGCCTGGGAGCGTGGGATCGACCGCGACTGTGAGCCACATGCGATGGTGGTGCTGCTCCTGCAGCACCGCGGCCTCCGCGACGTCCGCGAGCGCTGCGTCCCATCGCGCAAGCGCCCGCTGTGCGATGCTGTCAGCCACCGGTGCGAGCGTGATCGGGCGGTCAGGGATCCCGAGGGGTGTGAGCCGCAGCAGCATGCGGGCGGTCAACTCGTATTTGTGGGTCGTCTGGACGGTCGTGGTCGTCCGTTGGCCACCAGCGACCCACCGACGGATGGCAACCGTGGTGAGCTCGATCTCCGCGCGAGCCCGTGCGAATTCATAGCCTGCATCGGTCTGCTGTCCGGTTCTGTCGACGCGATCAGAGACCACCTCGACGCTGTGTGTGCGCGTCTGCCCCACAGAAGTGTGATCAGCGGTGGGTGGTACAGGTGACGGCAGCGGGGGTGTCCGGACCGCCGTGAGCGACACGTCGCTATCGAGCATGAGGCGGTGCGCGGCCTCGAGCCGTTGTGAGAGCGAGGCGGTGTCGGTCATCGCGACGAGTGCACGGTCTGCGCTGACCCCAGTGCGAACCTGCACACCTGCGGGGTCGGTCGGTCCCGGGAGTTCAGCGACGATGCGGTCTGTCACCGGGGTGGTTCCCGTGACCGTGCCGAGCTCGGAGATGCCCGCACGGAGGCCTGCACGACGGAGTCCGACGTGTGCTGATGGAGCGACCGTCCCGAGGGCTGCCTGCTGATCGGCGAGCGCAGCAGCGTTCACAACCAGTGCGAGCTGGTCTGTCCGGACCACATTGGTGATGGGTGCGCCTCGATATCGCCCCAGACCGCGTGCGGTCGCGAGGGCGCTCATTGCCCCGGTGACCGTCCGGGTCGTCCCGGCAGTGTCGATCGATGCCACTAGCCGGTCCTGTAGGGATGTTGCCGCTCGATGCATCGCGATGACCGGTAGGTCGACCGTGGTCGTGCGAGCGTGGACCGATCGCCGGGAGCGGCCATCGACACGGAGATCCTTGCGGAGGCCCTCGACTGACAGCCTGAACGCATCGCCATCATCGAGCGGCTTGACCTCGATCGACCGGACAAGGGTTGACAGATCACGGGAGGGGAGGCGGATCCTCACCGTCGCCTGGCGGGTCTCATGTACGATTGGGAATCTTCGCAAAAGCGCTGCTCCGGCGTGCATCCGCATCCCCATCATGAAGGGATCGTCCGTTCTGACCGATGGGATGGGGTCGATCAGCGGCGTAGACGCGCTCGCGTGAGCAGTCAAGAGGCCTGCCTCATTGACCGCCGCCGTCAGCTCTGCATCTGCATGGGTGGAGATCCGGTCTGCACGGAAGTCGGTCCCGAGCACCGGTGATGGCCCCAGTGCTGGGATGATAGCCGCAGAGATGCTCAGACAGACCACAGCGATGAGCGAGAGAGGAACACGACCTGGCTGGCGGGTCATCTGGCAGTGCTCACAACACAGCGGACAGATGGCAGCGGTCGCGGAAGTGCTGCATAGACGCTCTCCAGGGCATCGCGAGTCGCCGGTGTAGATGCGATCTCTGGGGCGCGAGCTGGCAGGGGGATCTGCATGACGGCCACGGAGGTGCTTGGGCCCTCTTGAGCCCCCCATTGGCGGGAGGCGACGAGGCCGATGGGGACGTCGGTGAGCTCACAGTGGACCTCTGCGGAAGGAGGTAGGACGATGGGTGCGTTCACCGATGTGGCGGTAATCCGGTCATCATCGACCTGGAGGTTGGTCACCGTCGCGACCGCGATATCAGCCCGGAGGCTCCCGTATGCACCATCCGCACTGAGCAGATGAGTCCGTATATCGGCGGCATCCTGGGCGGGCCCTGCGGCAGGAGGGGCAGCGGTCATCAAGATCACGACCGCGGCTGCCAGCACTGAGAGGGTGAGCAACCCATCGATTAGATGATTCATCGGTGTTCTCCAACGGTGAGGAGCACCTGGACGCAGTGCTGCCTCAGTTGCACCGTGCTGACGCGGGTGTGTCGGATGCCACCCCGACCCCGATCAGGGCCGAACCGATGGTGCTGTTCGGCCCCGATCACGTCGATAGAGACCTCCCGGCGGAGCGCGATGGCCTCGAGTTCGTCGAGGGTCCATGTGCAGGGAGGGGGATACGGGAGGGTGGGTCCGATCTGCTGGAGGTCCAGCATGGTCTGGACCGTCCCCTGCGCAGCCTGGATGTAGACCACAACACCGAGGAGCACCACGGCGGTCACCACCAGTGCAGACAGCTGACTGATGCCGCGCTCATGCACCCACGATCACCACAGGATCTGCCCCACACCACCGGTGGCTGATCCGCAGGATCCCGTCCGTGCGGTGGGTGACCGGCGTCGTGACCCACTCCAGATGGTCAGGGTTGCAGACCGTTGGATTCGAACCGGTGGTCATCGCGAGTGCGGTGATAGTGGTGATCGCAGCGGATGACCGACGTCCGTCGTGATGGAGGGTGATCCGGGATGGAGCGACAGTGATGACATCGGCGTCGACATCGATGCGGATCACCGCAGGTGGCGTCGCGGTGGCAACGTCCGTGATCGCATCTGCGACCGCCTGCGCATCAGGTGGTACCTGTGCAGGAATCGTGAACAGCAGGCCCACACAGGCGGTGGTCACCAAACCGATGGCGAGTGCCGTGTGTGCAAGTTCGAGCGGTGGACCGAGCATGCGGTGACTGCTGCGACCTCCGATTTGAACCTCAGCTCACAGGAGCTGCGACACGAGGCTCACAGTGAGAACGAAAATAACGAGCGCAAGCACTGCGGCGTGACCGGCTTGCCTGAGCACCAGGGGGAGATCGGGACCGTGCTCGAGCATGACCGCGAGCGACGGGAGCAACACGGCGATCGACAGGACAGTGGTCGCCACGGGTGGCCCCACTGCTGTGGGTGAGAGTGGCCGACCTGTGAGGGCCGTCTCCGTGAGCGCGCCGAGCATCGCGACGGTCGTCCCGGCGATGATGGGGCCAACCACCACACCTGTGTGTGTGCACATGCGGGCGAGACCCCCGATCTGGTGCATTGCATCCCCACGGACCTCATCCGACGCGCGCCAGGCCTCTGCGAGCGTCGAGCAGAGCGCACCACCGGCGGTGCCCAGTCCTGCTGCGATGCGGTAATGGGAGGCCCACCGGCGAAGTCGGGGACCCCCATCTGCTGAGGTCAGGCCCGCATCGAGCGCAGCTGGTAGTGATGCGCCTTCTTGGAGTTCATCATCGACCCGTGCGAGGACCCTGCCCAGGGGGCTGGGATCGGCTGCCGCAGCGAGTGCACGTTCTGGGGAACCACCATCACTGAGTCTCACACCGAGTGTGGCCATCATCGCCGGCAGTGCCTGATCGATCGCCACCCGTCGACGGCTCACATCGATGTGTTGGTGTGTCGCGGTGTGGGCAACCACTCCCACGACGGTCGCAACGGCCAGGTGACCACCTGCCCAGGGCAGCAGCTGTGAGCCGAGAAGTGCCATCACCACCCCGCAGAGGACACCCAAAAGCAGCATCTTGGGTGTCAACACACCGGGTGGGGCGAGGTCCCCGATCGGATGCAGATCAGCGAGTGGACCGGTGATGATGATGGCAACCCCGACGGCGATGGCGATCGGGACCCAGAGGTGGTAGATGACCGCAATCACCGGGGGGGCGATCGCCACCCCACCCGCGCTTGCGGCCGGCAACAGCCCGACCGCTGCCAGCGGCCCGAAGACGCCGAGTAAGAAGAGCACCGTCAGCTGCAGCTGCAGGCGGTCGGCGGCCGTCTGGAGCCGAGCAGTCTCAGCAGACAGGATCTGATGCACCGCCCTCTCGAAGCCCGACGGATCAGCGCGGTCGACAGCCACACCGACCTGCGCACAGACCATCTGAGTCCACGGAATGTCACTGATGCCCCGTCGGAGCGCCGTGTGCACGGGTTCGCCGTTTCGCACCGGCGCCTGCTGGGCGCGTGTGAGCACCGCATGCAGGATCGGTGGTGCGGTCTCGAGGAGGGTTGTGATGGCCCGCTCTGGAACGCGGTGGACCCGGAGCAGGCTCGTGTACAACAAAAGCATCTCCGCGAGTGCAGCCACGCGGACCCTCCGCATATGCCCCTCAGACATCCGCGTGATCCCGTACCGTGCGAGCAGCGCCAGCAAACCGCTGCCGACAGCGATCGTCAGATGCGACCGCACGGTCCACGCTGGTGTGAGCGAGATGACCACCCAACAGTGCACGATCGCACCGAGGGTGACCCCGCGGGTCGCCCACTCAGGTCGCACGTGATGACGCAGCGGTGCTCGAACCGGTGTAGACCTGCCCAAATCCACCATCCGTGACGGTGGCGACCTCCGTGATCAGATACTGATCGCCGACGCGACCACAGCAGACGATCGCATCGGTGTGCCGGAAGCTCTGCTCGGAGACACCGAGGTCGATGGTGATGCGATCGCGTACCGCCTGGGGCGTGCCACCATGGATCGTCGCGATGACAGCCTCAGACTGCGCGCCGACCCGGATCGCCTCGTAGACTGCCTTGACCTCCGGTCCTCGGACCTCGCCGATGATGAGTGCACTGTCTCCGAGGCGTAGGGCCGCACGCACGGCAGCTGTCGGGGTGTGGGTGGTGCTGTTCGGATCAGCATGGAGCGGTTGCACATCGCGCCCGGCCTCGCGGAGCACGGTGACGGGGAGCTCGGGTGTGTCCTCGATAGTGATGATGCGCGTCTCGACGGGTAATGCGGCCATCGCAGCACCACAGAGGGTGGTCTTGCCCGCACCGCGTGGTCCCGCGATCAGCAAAGCCCCGCCCGCATGCAAGCGGTCGCGAAGCCAGGCGGCGATGCGTGCGGGAAGCATGCCACCACGGATGAGGTCCACGAGGGTCCGATGGCGATCCGGCTGGACCCGGAGTGTCACCGCCACCGCTGGGGCCAGCGGCGGGCCGATCGCAGCGAGCCGACAGCGCCGGCCATCGATGGTCACCTCTGCATCGAGCGTGGGATCGGCAAGTCCGAAGGGACGGTCTGCCGCCCGACGGCCGGCTGCGATCAGGTGAGCGATATCGGCATCAGTCGGGTGATGCCGCGTCCGCACCGGGCCAGTCGGCGTCACGACCCTGATGGGCTGGTCCGCAGCGGGGGCTGGAATGTGGATATCGGTACATCGGTGTGTCGCGAGCAAGTGTCTGAGCACCTGGCGAATCTGGGCCATATCGTCGTCTGCTGCGGTCTCCTATGTGGTTCCTCGGGACACCGTGAGCCGCCAGGTCACCTGATCGAGGGGCCGCAACAGCCTCGCACCGATGCGTGGGGTGATGGCCGTTCAGCTACGCCTGTAGGAGGCTCACACCATCGAACATCGTCCGGTCGTATTCCGCCTCCATCAGATCGAAGATGGTGGGGGCCACATCGAGGATGTCAGCCTCGGTGAGATCGAGATCAGGCACATCACTGTACAGAGTGGCGTTGCCGAATGCATGCATCCCGGTCCGTGGCCCGCGTGTGTACACCTCCTCCCCGCCTGCGAAGCCAGCCTTGAGGTCGAACCCATCATTCGGAAGCATCACCAGATCGGGGGCGATACCAGCGTGATCGCCTCTGCAGACCGCCTCTCCATCGTAGATCTGTGCTGCGACCGGGTCGCCGTCCGGACCAGTCATCCCCTCCAACAGCGCACGCAGGTCATCACGCACCGTCTCATACTCATCTGCTGGCACACTACCCTCGGGCTCGCGACCCTCAAGATTCAGATAGAAACGGCCGGGGATGAATGAGAACGCACGGGTGGATGGGGCGATGTCGACCAGGTCGGCATGGTCATCATCGCGGAACGACAACCACCCCTCCTGCTCGAGGAAGACGTTGCAATGGACCTCATGCTGCAGGCGGGTGAAGCCATGGTCCGACATGATGATCAACGCCGTATCCTCACCGAGTGCATCCCAGATCTCAGCGATGTATCCATCCAGTCTGCGGTACACATCCATGAACTGCTCATACGCCGGGGTCGGGTCCGCATACGCGTCGAACAGGAAGTGATTGATTCGATCGGTGGTCATGTACACCCCGCAGAACAGGTCCCAGTCGTCGGCGGTGATGACATCCATGAACGCCCGATGGCGTGCTGCCATCGTCTCTGTCGCATTTTCGAGGAACGCAGTCTTATCATCATCATGACCGAGTTTGGCATTCACATCGATCCGATAGCCATCCTCCGCAAGTCGCTCGGCGAACTCTGGTGGGTGTGCCGCCTTCTCCAGGGAGGGAGACAGAAACCCTGCGACCATCCTGTCGATTCCCCGCTGCGGTGGGAATGTGACCGGGACGTTCATGACGGACGCCCGTCGGCCGAGGTCTGCGAGCCGATCCCAGATCCGCTGGGCCTGCACATCACGTCCCATGGGGATGTACGTCTCATACGAGCCGATCTCTCGGTCCTGAAAGCCGTACACTCCTGTCTTGCCGGGATTGACCCCCGTTGTGATCGCGGGCCAACACGCTGAGGACTCCGGTGGGACGATCGAATCGATGGCACCCGCAGACCCTCCCTCCGCGATCGCGGCGAAGGTGGGGAACTCATCGGGGTGATCCGCGAGCAGCTCGTGTGGTACCCCATCGATTCCGATCAGCGCCACGCGCGGGGCGGAATCGCCACGTAGCCGGTCGAAGAGACCCATATGCCCCCACTGGCGGCCGTGATGGCTTGAACCTTGTTGGTCCCGACACACCGAAGCTGTTGGCGCGGGAATCTCATCTATGCACAGTGTGAGGCCGCAGCGATGAGCCGGAACCGCGAGATCGCCTCCTTGTTCGATGAGCTCGCGGACCGACTCGCCGCACAGGATGGATCATTCCGACCACGGGCATATCGCAATGCTGCGGATGCGATCCGCCAGGCGACCGCCCCCATCGAGACGCTCGCGGCCGAGGGACAGGATGCACTGCAGGAGCTCGAGGGCATCGGTGAGGCGACTGCGGCGAAGGTAATCGAGTACATTGAGACCGGAGAGATCGAGGCACTCGAGGAGGAGCGTGAGGCGGTGCCGGTCGACATGCGGGCGCTACAGCGGGTGGAGGGGCTGGGACCGAAGCGAGTGTATGCACTGCACGCGGCGTTGGGCATCACAGACCTCGATGACCTCGAGGCGGCCGCAGAGGCAGAGGAGATTCAGCAGGTCGATGGGTTCGGCCCGAAGACAGAGGAGACCATCCGGGAGCAGGTCGACTTCGCACGGACGGCGACGGCACGAACGCCGATCGGTCAGGTGTATCCCCTGGCTGAGGATGTGATCGATCACCTCCGGACGCATACAGCAGCTGTGGAGGTTGCCCTCGCTGGGTCGATACGACGATGGCGTGCCACCATCGGTGACATCGATGTGCTGGTCGCAGCGGACACCGCCGATGCGATCACCGACCACCTGCTGGAGTGGGACCGTACCACGGATGTGCTACAGACCGGCCAGACGAAGTCATCGGTTCGGATCGGGGGGCACCAGGTCGATCTGCGTGTGGTCGATCCGGACAGCTTCGGTGCTGCACTGCAGTACTTCACCGGATCGAAAGCACACAATGTCCGACTGCGGAATCGGGCGCTCGACCGCGGGTTGACGATGAACGAGTATGGCACATTCGAGCTGGCAGAGGATGATGAGGAGGGCGCACGGGTGGCAGGAGAGACGGAGGAGTCGATGTACGAAGCGCTCGGGTTGCCGTTGATTCCTCCCGACCTCCGTGAGGACAGGGGGGAGATCGCCGCCGCGGCCGATGGTGCACTTCCGACACTCGTCGAATTGGAGGATGTCCGCGGGGATCTACACACCCATACGACCGCCTCCGACGGCAGGGCGAGCATCGCGTCGATGTTGGAAGCCGCAGCAGCACGCGGATACGAGTACTATGCAGTGTGTGACCATGCGAGTGGACCAGGTGTCGTCGCAGGGATGGGGCTGGATGACGAGGCCCTGGTGGAGCATGCGGCGGCCGTCCGAGAGGCTGCGGAGGATGTCGAGATGACCGTCCTGACCGGTGTGGAGACGAACATCACCGAGGCGGGCCAGCTCTCGACCGGGGATGATGCGTTGGAGACGGTCGACTGTGTGGTCGCCTCCCCACACAGCGCTCTCGATCAGGACCGTGAGACTGCGACCGACCGTATCATCGCGGCGATCGAGCACCCATTGGTCGATATCATCGGGCATCCGACGGGGATGCGTCGGAGCCAACGTGAGGGGTTACCGATCGATATCGATGCGGTCGCTGCAGCAGCGGCAGATGCTCAGACGGCCCTGGAGGTCAACGCGAACCCCGCCAGGTTGGACCTGCGGAGTGAGTTCGTCCGTGTGGCAGTCGAGGCGGGGGCGACGATCGTGATCAACACCGATGCGCATGGGACCGACCAGCTGGACCTGATGCGCTATGGCGTCCATACCGCACGGCGTGGGTGGGCCACTACAGAGTCGGTCCTCAACACGTGGGATGTGGATGCGGTCGCCGCGTTCTGTCACTGACGGGGCGAATACACATCGCACGGATCGAGATCGTCCATATACTCCGTGTGCTCGCGACAGTACGGCCGGATGCCTGCCGATGTCCGCCGATATTCGAACTGTGCACAGGTCCCACAATGGACACTGTCTGCCGGTCGTGGACTGCGTAGCTCCTGCGTGGTCATACCACCGTCGGCGGTCGTCGACGGCGTCGGCGTCTGCAGGCCAGCGACTCCGACAGACGAACCCGTCCGGGAGGGTGCCTGCGTGGGGATGTACCTGGTCTCGCCAAGCTTCTGCACCTCGATCCGTGCGGTCCCCCCGGGATCATTGCGGATCTTCGTGGTCGCCAATCCGGCGAAGAGTGCCCAGAGCGTCCCCAACAACCCCACCCCGTACATCCCCACCGTCATGAGCGTGAGGTCCGGCCCTGCGACAGCACAGGTGGACCCGGTCCATTGGCAGGGGTACGCGTGGGCGAAGAGTGCGACACCCATCGATGCGATCCCGGCCCCGATGACCGCCCCTGCCTTGGTGATCCGGCCCGACGGTAGCACACTGAAGATACCGAGGATGACGGCGGGGACCCCGAGGCCTGCGAGGATCCCGCCGAGATGACGCTTCGCGGTTAATGCGGCCGGATCTGTCCCGTACAACAGCTGTGTCGTGGTCACCAACATCGCCCCGATGACCAGGACTGCACCGACGCAGAACACCACCACTCCAGCGATGATCCGTGCGCGACCAGGTCCACCCCGATCGCCGTGATACGCCTGTGCGAGACTCGTCATGCCAGCTGATGATGCGCTGGGCGTAAAATCCTGTGTCAGACGTGGGTCCGACAGGTGCCTGGCGACAGCATTAATTCACGGACGGTCGCGTCTATGGTATGACCGAGGATGACGAGGAGATGCACCCAGAGGTGCCCCTTGGCTCGGATGCACCCGTGGAGGGGGTACCGGTTGCACGTGTAGCAGCCCGGCTGCATTACCCCCTGCCGCGCTCCCAGCTGCTCGAACGGGCCGGGGAGACCGAGATTCGCACGCCTGCGGGGCCGACCACTGTGCGATCGGTCATCGAAGAGACAGATGTGCAGATCTTCCCGACCGCGGCCGCGCTGATTACCGCTGTGCGCGAGAAGGTGGGCGAGGCTCCGGTCACAGTGGACTGAATCACCCGAACGCGTTGAGCGACTGTTGTCGGCCAGCAGCGATGGTCGATGCGCGCTGGAGCCGACCGCGTTCCACCGGCAGGAGGTCGCAGACGGCTTCGAGCGCAGCATCGAACGAATCCGCAGATACCACGGGGGCATCGAGTGCAGCCCGGACGGCCTCACGGACGAGCCACACACCCACTGGTGCGTAGTATTCCGAGCCGACGTGTCGGATGACGAGGGCAGTCGCAGTCCGTCCGCGGTCTGCCAACGCCTCGAGCACCCCCAGTCTGGCCGCGTGATATGCACCTGCGGTCTCATTGACATACCCGGCCCGCCCATCGGTCGACTCGTGATCCGACCCGATATGTATGACCCCAGGCGTGGGGTTCCAGATGCTTCCGGGTGCCTGCAGCTCAACGAGTTCATACTCCCATGCCCCCGGTGTCAGGATCACCCAGAAGGCATTGCCGAGGTGGGTGGTGTGGTACACTTCCGTGGTATCGATCGACCGGTGATTCCTGATCTGCCCGCGGAGCAGTCCCCCGATGGCGTCATCTGTCGCGGTGATTGACCATCGCGTCGGGACGAGCCGGCGAGCGGCCGCCTCGCCCAGAGCCCCGGCCGAGAGGACCGACTCGATCGTGTAGACATCGTACCCCCGCCGATACAGGTACCGCATCGCACCCCCTGCTTGCCACTCATCATCCTCTAATACCTTCGCGATGGGTCTGGGGATATGGGGGTTCTCCGTGAGTTCGGCACTGCTGACCGGTGCACGGGGGCCGATGGGTGTCGCCACCGCGTCCGCATCGACCGACAACTGCGGGCGGCCACGGAATGCCAGGTCGATACTCACCGGACGATCTGCGATCGCCACCTCCCGTTGTGTGCCGATGACGCCATCCCACGTGTCACTGACGTTTGTCACCGGATGCCGCTGGTGTGAGTGGACACTCACCGCTCGGCGGTCGAAGACATCGGAGATCTGCAAGCCCTCTGTGTACCATCGGTCACCGGTACGGTACGCATCCACCGGCAGGTCTGGATCGACCGGTGTCACCACACCCGTCGAGACGGTCGGGTACCCGCCACTTCCGACGAATATCTCCGGTGCAACTGCGCCGGTGTAGCTGCCTGTCGCGAGTGTCTGGTTCACCCGGTCGGTCAGTGCATCCACCTGATCGGCGATCGCGTACGACCGCTCCTTTGCCATTCGACGACGGCTGGCGGTCGGATGGTCGGGGATGTCGATGAACGCACCGAGATCCATAGAAGGTGTTCGTGACGAGGGGGCTTGACCGTTCGTGACCGGGGCACTGATTCGTACCCACAGGTTGGGTGCTACATGGTCAGGGACGTGACGGCGTACTTTGATGGGGCAAGTCGGGGGAACCCCGGGGCCGCAGCGGTGGGGTGGGTCATCACCGCAGAGGGGGCGATCCTCACCGAGGGCAATGACCGAATCGGGACAGCGACCAACAATGTCGCGGAGTACAGGGCCTTGCTCGCTGCGATTGATGCAGCGCTGGCATACGATCCTGCACGTGTGGATTTGCGGGGCGACAGCCAGCTCATCGTCCGACAGATGACAGGAGAGTACAAGACGCGGGATGGGACACTGGCGACGCTCCGCGAGGAGGCACTCACCGCACTCGACCCCGTGGAAGCGTGGACGATCCGGCATGTCGACCGGGAGGGGAACGCACGGGCGGATGCACTTGCTGCGGCTGCACTCGATGAGTGAACAGCTGCCACGAGAGCAGCTCCGACGGTTGGGGCAGGCCCACCTCGATGGAGAGGATATGGCCGACGCCATCGATGAGATTGTGCGGTGTGCGGGATACCGCTGGCGCATACGGGAGGCAGACAGCACCTTGGTGTGTGTCCCCGGGACGTGGTTCAACGACGGGGTGGTCATGCCCGAGCGCGTCGACACAGCCGAGGCGATCGAGATCGAATGTGCCCCTTCGGCGACGGGCTATGACGCAGTCGCCACGGCGAACGCTGAGGTCGCAGCAGCTGTGAGTGCGGCATATGGACCGACCCATGGAGAGAACGCTGCCATCATCGCACGGTTCATGAGCGCGCACATGCGCCGGCCAATCGCGTCGATGACCGAGGCTGATCGTGCAGCGTTCGATGAGTTTTACCGGCGCAACGCGTGGCCCTCGGACGATGCCAAGGAGGTGATCACACAGTCAGTGAAGCTCATGCGCGAACTTGCCGCGACCGACGGTCACTGAGGGCCAGTGGTCGCGAGGACCATCTCCGTCGTGCTGCCCAACGGATCCGTGACCGTCGGGGTTTCTGCGACGCGGAATCCGGCTTCGGCCAGTGCATCGAGCGTCGCAGTGCGACCGAGTGATGAGAATCGCATGCGACCGCCCATCCAGCCCCGACGGACCGTCTCGACTGGTCTCGAGGGGAGTGTCATCAACAGCCATCCAGTGGGCCGAAGCAGTCGTGCAAACTCATCGAAGACAGCGGGATGCTCCGTACGTGGGACATGAAAGACGGCATGATAGGCGGTGATCGCGTCCATCGCCCCCTCACGGATCGGTAACGTCCCAAGGTCGCCACGGAGCAAGCGTGCATCAGGGACCTCCTCGGTGGCCAGCGAGAGTGCGACCCCCGAGATGTCCAGGCCGAGACTCCCGGCCGGCAGGTTTGCCAGCGTGCGTGCCCCATCACCGCAGCCCACGTCGAGGACGAGCGGATCCGCTGGAAGTCTGTCTACGAGCGTTCCGATGAGTGCTGCATCCGATCCCGAGGGATCACGGCGGCTTGCGTAACATGGTGCGATCTCATCCCACGCTGCTGCGATTTGTTGGCGGTTGATACTGTCATTCGCCTCCCAGCGGACATGACACCATCGGCCCGTGGGGGCTTACTGCTGCTCGGTGACCAGTGCGCACAGCTCTTCAGCCCGTGCGCGATCCGTGACGATTTGCGAGAAGACCCAGCGGAGTCGGTCGATGATCGCAGCGTAGCCGGCATCCGTCAGTGCGTACTGGTTCGTTCGCTTGTCCAGCTCGGATTTCTCGATGAGTCCCGCATCAACCAGATCATCGAGGTTTGGATACAACCGGCCGTGATTGACCTCATCGTCGTAGTACTGCTGCAGTCTCCGTTTGATCGCAAGCCCGTACATCGGCTCTTGCGCCAGGATGACGAGGATGTTCTGTTGGAATGCCGTCAGGTCTTCGGTACCTACCACTTGTGTGCCCTGCGTCTGCGCCTCTGACATGTTTGATACGGCGATATACTGGTATTTAATCATTCTGCCCCGTCTCGCCGGAGCGAAAACCGTTAGTCAGGCACGGGTGACTTGCATGCATGACGAACCTGTGGACAGAGCTGCCGAGTGGCCCTGATGCGCCTGGGGTGATCACCGCGGTCATCGAGTGTGTCGCGGGGGACCGCAACAAGTACGAGTATGACAAGGACATCCCCGGGATTGTGCTTGACCGAGTGTTGCACTCAGCGGTGCACTACCCAGGTGATTACGGGTTCATCCCCCAGACCTACTGGGATGATGGGGACCCCTTCGACGTCCTTGTGCTCGTCGAGGACCCCACGTTCCCTGGGTGTGTGATGTCGGTGCGCCCGGTCGCGATCATGCGCATGGATGATGACGGGGAGTCAGATGACAAGGTGATCGCGGTCCCCGTGGATGACCCACGGTTCGATGACATCGCCGATCTGTCGGATCTGTCGACACAGATGACCGCGGAGATCGCCCAGTTCTTCGAGACGTACAAGGCGCTCGAGCCGGGCAAGCAGACAGCGACCGGGGGGTTCGAGGACGCGGCGGCAGCCCGAACGGCGGTCGAACGTGCGATGCGGATGTACGAGCAGGAGTACGGCGGTTGAGCAGAACCGCTTTGGACGCACCGGAGTAATCGGCTCCATGGCGACCTGTGACTGGTGTGGCGAGCACGTGAGTCTCCCGTACCAGTGCCGCCGGTGTGGTCAGACCTTCTGTCCGGCGCATCGTCTTCCGGAGAATCACGACTGTCCGGGCCTGGATGAGTGGGGTGATCCGGCTGGGGTGTTCGGCACGCGTGCTGCGCCCGATAGCACAGAGCAGGGGTGGCGTGCGCGGATGACAGCACGAGGGGGTGCGATGGGGTACCTCCGAGGGAACATCTCATTCCTCTTCCTGGCGTTGATGTGGATCACCTTCGCCCTGCAGTTTGCACTGTTACCACTGATCGGGTTCGGGCCACGGACGGCGGTGTGGCAAGGGCTGTTCGTGCTCGACCCGGGTCGGCTCGGGTACATCTGGACCTGGGTCACATCCATCTTCGCCCATGGTGGTTTCTCGCACATCGCGGTCAACTCGATCGTGTTGTACTTCTTTGGACAGGTCGTCGAACGGCGACTCGGGAGTCCACGCTTCGCCGCGCTCTTTCTCATCACGGGCGTGATCGCAGGGTTGGCGCAGGTTGGCTCGACACTTGTGACGATCGGAGCACTGGGTCCCGGTGTGGTCGGGGCATCAGGGGCCATCATGGGCATCATGGGTGTGTTGACGATGCTGAACCCCCACCTACGGGTGTACCTGTACTTCATCATCCCTGTGCCGCTGTGGCTGTTGACGTTCGGCTTCGCAGCCTTCAGCATCGTCGCCGGCTTTGGGACCGCCGGTGGAGGAGTCGCACACATCGCACACCTGTCTGGATTGCTGATCGGATTGGCCTATGGCGTGCGGATTCGGGATGAGGTGGGTGTGCCTGAGCAGCTCCGCTTCGGACCGGGGGGATCGGGTCGACGACGGTTCTGAGTGCGTGACTGCGGACCGTTGGTTTCCAGCGCAGGCGTCTGATCGCCACCGTCGGATGATTCAGCGGGCGATCGCCGATGCTGCCCGATGGGATCGTACCGCAGATCACATCGCGACCGCCGATGCGGACGAGCTGAGGGTGTGCGGGGTGGATGCTGCACTGGATGAAGACAGCATCGTGGCCGCAGCGGTGTGTATGCAGGGCGACCGGATCCGGGAGCGGGCGGTGGCGAGACGACCCCTGCAGCTCCCGTACATCCCGGGGATGCTCTCCTTCCGTGAGGGTGCGGCGATGGCGGCAGCCGTGGATGCCATCGAGGGGCCCATCGACTGCCTGATCACGGACGGGAACGGCCGCATCCATCCACGACAGGCCGGGACCGCGGTGCACCTCGGGGTCGCAACCGGGGTGCCGTCGATCGGCGTGGCGAAGCGGCTGCTGTGTGGGCGCCCAGTCGGTGAGCTCCTGGGGCGACCCGCGGGTACGGTCACCCCTATCGTTGCCGATGGAAGCGTCGAAGCGGAAGCAGGGTCGCGGATCGGGATGGCGGTGCAGACCCGGCAGTATCCGAACGTTCCGCAGGTACGACCCGTATTCGTCAGTCCAGGCCATCGTATCACGGTGACCGCAGCAGCGGATCTCATCGGGCGAGTGCGTGACGGTACGCGTAGCCCCCCGCCGATCCGAGAGGCGGACGCTACTGCGACAGCAGCGAGTCGATGATCGGCGATGGGTCGAACCGGACGGGGTCGGTCACCGGCACGCCCGTCGCATGGGTCATGGACGCGATTGCCGAATCAGCTGCCTCGGGTCCGAGCCCATGGGTGTTGAGGACACCCGCGACCACGTTGGATGGATGGACGGGTTCCGTTAGCGACTCATACAACCCGACGATGGTCTCGAGCGGAGGGATGGCGACCTCAGGGTACCCACGGATATGTGACCGTCCTGCACTGTGAGACAGCACCATCGCATCCGGTCGCGTCCCATGCAGCAGTGCCATCGTCACACCCGAGTACGCCGGGTGGATGATCGACCCCTGCCCCTCGACGAGGACCATATCATATTCGGTGGTCGCCGCAGCGACCGCCGCCTCGACTGCGCCGGCGGCGAAGTCCGCGATGACCCGGTCGATGACGACACCTGTTCCGGTGACCATCACGCCGGTCTGGCCGGTGGCGACGACCCCCACGTCGATGCCCGCTGCCTGGGCTGCGTCCCGCAGTGCCATGGTTGCGGTCATCTTGCCCGTCGAACAGTCACTCCCGACGGTCAGTATGACTCTGCCGTGCCCGGGATGATCCTCGCCCGTCGCCACCTGGAGATCGTCCGGTGGTGCACGCACGTCCCACAGGCGCACACCTGCAGCCTCCGCGCGTGCAGAGATCAATGGGTCCTCACGGAGGTGGTCATGCAGCCCTGCCCAAATGTCGCAACCCGCATCGATGGCGTCGAGGACAGCCGCGCGCAGCGGTGCTGACAGCTCGCCACCGATGGGGGCAACACCGACGACCGCAACATCCGCAGGTGGAGCCGCATCGACGCTCTCGACGAAGGGCACCGGTGGGAGGTCGGTGATGGCCGCATCGACGGTGCTGTCCGATGGCTGGTCGGGGTCCACGATCGCAACCACTGGGTCTGATCCGTACCGCAACAGTCCGATCGCCGTCTTGGCGCGGCTGGGGAACCCACCGTGGGTGAGCAGCAGGAGACGGCGACCATCGGATGGTGTCATGACGTCACTCCGCATGGCCACATGAAATATCGACTGCCTCGTGTCGTCTCAATAGAATTATGTGGCTGAGAAGTGTGTAGTACTATGATGGCAGTAAATTTCAACAGACGCAGGTTTATCGCTGCTGCAGGTGCGGCAGGTCTCACTGGCCTAGCGGGCTGCACCAGCGGTGATCAGCCAGCAGACACACCCGACGAACAGCCCGCGGTCACGCAGGTCTCCTGGCATGCTGGAGGCACGGGTGGGACCTACTACCCACTGTCCAATGAGGTCAAGGCGGTCGTTGAGGGCGTCAGCGACTACACCGTCCAGGTGCAATCGACAGGTGCATCGGTTGAGAACGTGGGTTCGCTGGCAGCCGGTGAGGCGGACTTCGCGCTCATCCAGAACGATGTGGGATACTTCGCGAAGAGCGGCACCGGTATTGATGCATTCGAGGGGAACCCGATTGAGAGTCTCATGGGGGTAGCGACGCTCTACCCAGAAACAATCACAATCGTGACACTCGCGGAGACGGGCATCACCTCGACAGCCGACCTGGAAGGAGCGGTCATCAACACGGGTGACCTGGGTTCGGGGACGCAGGTGAACGCTACGCAGATCCTTGACGCATTGGGCATCAGTGAGTATGACGAGCAGAATGCCGGGTTCTCCACCGCAGCAGACCAACTCCGGAACGGCGACATCGATGCGGCGTTCGTCGTGGGCGGGTGGCCGGTCGGCGCGATCGCTGATCTCGCGACGACGAACGATGTGGTGCTTGTCCCCGTCAGCGGCGAAGACCAGGATGCAGTGCTGGATGCGGCTCCGTTCTATGCGGCTGACACGATCCCATCGGGGACCTACAGCGGTGTCGACAGCGATACACCGACTGTGTCAGTGCAGGCGATGATCGCCACACGAGAGGGGCTCGATGCGACAGTGGTGGAGGACGTCACCACGGCACTCTTTGATAATCTCGACCAACTGAGCATCAAGACTGACTTCATCTCTGTTGGATCCGCACAAGACGGGATGCCGATTGAGCTGCATCCGGGCGCAGCAGCCTACTTCGGCTGAACGATGTCCCCACTGCGGGGAGCATTCATACTCCTGGTGCTCCTCGCGGTCGGTGCCGCGACCATCCTTGCTGCTCCGACACCAACCGTGGTGATCGCTGATACAGAGACTGAAACCGTATTGTACAGCACGAGTGTGACGGAGGGGTCGACGCTGGTGCTGAACTACACGCACTCTGTGGAGCGCTCACCTGTGAGCGAGCGCTATCGCATCACCGACGGCCAACTACAGCAGACGAAGATCGTCTTCGAATCGTACGGGTGGGGACTACCGACGGACGCAACCGTTGAACGCGTGGAGGGGCAATTTCATGCACCGATGGACCGCAGATATGATGAACTCATGATCACACCTGGCCCGATTGCGGATCAGCACCTCAGTATCGAGGAGACACAGATCTCCTTGTATGAGCTCGCTGGTCGGTCCTCGATACGGGTCTCTGTTGAGTATCACTGATGGGTCAGGACGTGGCAGAGGAACTGCCGGTCGACACCGCAATCGCTGACGAGTTTGACCGTCGCCGTAGGCTCCGCGGGGGCACGGTCATGATTGTGGCACTCATCGGGGCCTTCTTCAGTCTGTTCCAAATCCATCTCGCAGCACGGGGCTTCATACTCGAGGTGCCTGTCCCAGGGGCGGATCCGATCCGGCTCGTCGCACTGCAGCAGCTGCAGATCAATGCAGTGCACGTGGGGCTGGCGCTGATCCTCACCTTTCTGATGTATCCTGGAGGGTCTGCGCAGGGGCGTCTCGCCCAGACGATCGATGCGATGGCAGCGAGGCTTCGAGTGCAGGGGGTCGTAGGTAGATGGATCGCAGCCCCGTTCGAGGGGGTGCGATGGGCACTAATCGGACATGACCGTGACCGTGTCACGCCCGTCGATTGGGCGCTCATCGGTGTGGTGCTGCTGGCGGTGTGGTACTACCTGTCTGAGTTCGATGAGATCCTCCGCATGCGTGCGCTCGGGTTAGATGCAGGTCGAGCCCTCGGAGAGGTGTATCCGCTGGCTGCCACGACACTTGGGTGGCCCATCATCGGGGAGTCTTCGTGGGCGTATCTGCTGGGACTAGCTGCGTTCTTGTTGGTGCTCGAGGCGACCCGGCGGGCGTTGAGTGTGTACCTGATGCTCATCATCGGCACCTTCGGTGTGTACGCGAAGTACGCGTACCTGATCCCACGCGACATCGCGATATTCGCACCTTTGTCGACGCCAGAGGCGTCCTGGGCGACGATCGTGAGGAACTTCTGGTACACCGACCAGGGGATCTTGGGGATCCCTGTGCTGGTGTCTGTCCAGTTCATCTACATCTTCATTCTCTTTGGAGCATTCCTCGAACAATCAGGGGCTGGGCGGTGGCTCATCGATCTCGCATACTCCGCGACAGCACGGCGACGGGGTGGCCCCGCGAAGGCGTCGATACTCGCATCGGGCTTCATGGGAACGATCTCAGGTTCATCGATCGCGAATACGGTGACCACGGGGGCGTTCACCATTCCGCTGATGAAGCGATCGGGTTACCGACCCGAGTTTGCCGGTGGTGTTGAGGCCTCAGCCTCATCCGGTGGACAGGTACTGCCGCCGGTGATGGGTGCTGCAGCGTTCCTGATCGTGGAATTCACGCTAACGCCCTATGCGGATGTGATCGTCGCAGCAGCGGTGCCGGCGATCGTCTTCTTCGTTGGTGTGTGGGTCATGGTCCACTATGAAGCCGGCCGCGTAGGCATCGGTGGGCATACTGACCTCGACATCCCATCATTGGCCGGACATCTTCGATCGGGATGGTTCTACCTCGCTCCCATCTTCCTGCTGCTGTATCTGATCATCTTCGAACGGCTGACCGTCGCCCGTTCCGCGTGGTTCACGCTGGTGGCGATCATGGGCCTGATCGCCCTCATGGCCGCTGATGGGCCTGACACACGCAGGACACTGATCGGGACGGTCGCCGCCATCGTGGGAGTGCGCGTGGTGATCGCGGTGGCCACCGGGACGGACCCGGTGGGCGGGGTGCTTGCCTCGAGCGGATGGATCGCAATCATCGCAGGGGTGGTGACGATGCTTCTCCGCCCGGATGCTCCGAGCCCACTTGTCTCGTATGATGAGACGGTGCCGAACACAGCGGCATCGATTGGCGCGCGCCTGGGGCGACCAAGGCTCCTTTCGGGGAAGATCGGTCACTATGGGACGTTCATCGGACGGTCACTGACGACGGGCGCTGAGACTGCCACCGTGGTCGTCATCGCAGTGGCCGCTGCCGGTGTGATCCCGGGGGTGGTCGCGACGACGGGCCTGGGGCCGAATCTGGTCTCCGTCATCACATCGGTCGCAGGCGGCTCACTGGTGTTGCTGTTGGTCATCACCGCGATCGGAGCGGTGATCCTGGGGATGGGGATGCCCACGACAGTGACCTACATCATACTGGTCTCGTTGCTGGCACCCGCGGTGACCGCCGTCAGTGACATTCCCCTGTTGGCAGTCCATCTGTTCATCCTCTACTTTGGCGTGATCGCCGACATCACGCCACCGGTGGCCGTCGCCGCGTATGCGGCAGCGGGGGTCGCGAAGGCCAACCCGTTTGAGACGGGGATCACCGCCTTCAGCCTCTCACTGAACAAGGTCATCGTACCGTTCGCGTTCGTGTTCTCACCGGGGATCTTGCTGCTGCGCCCCGGTTCTGAGGGCGCAGCGATCGTCACGCTCGCGGACCTGACGGAGTGGTCCTATGCGATCCCTGAGGTGTATCTGCCGATTGCGACGATGACTGTCGGGGTCATCGCACTGGCGGCGACGATCATCGGCTATCAGTTCACCACGGTCTCACGGGGTGCGCGGGTGGGGTTCGCAGCCGCAGCATTGCTGATGATGGCACCGCAGTTGCTCACGCTCCCGTTGGGCTTCGCGGAAGCGGTTGTACCCCTGCGGATCGTGGGAGTTGTGCTGTTCGGTCTGCTCTCGCTGTTGAACCGGCGACGGTCACGACAGACAGTGCGCGATGACGCGCAGGGCGGAACGACCCTCGACCGGGCCTCCGAGTAGGGGCACGCGGTGCACGGTGCGGTCACCGAAGATCTCTGTCGCCCCGGCGATCGCATCACGTTGGACCCCCCACCGTGCTGCACAGAACTCACAGTCCGTCAGGTCGGGGACCGCGACTGCATCAGCGACCCCCGCAGGCACATCCTCGAGGGGTGTCATCAACCGGTTGACCACCAACGTCTGCACCGGGATGTCGTATCCAGCAAGCCGATCGAGCAGTCGGGCAGATTCGGTGACACTCATCCGCTCGGGGATGAGGACGATGCGGAAGTCCGTCCGGCGGGGGTCCTGCAAGAGCGTGCGAAGCTCTTCGATGCGTCCGCCCAGCTCCACATCCGCACCATCGGCATCGCCGAGGAATCCACCCAGTTGCTCCCGCACCGCACTGAAAGTCCCCATGAGACGCTCGAGCGTCGATGGGAGCTCGAGCAGCCGCAGTGTGTGTCCAGTCGGCGCGGTATCGATGACGATCCGCTCATAGCGGTCTGCATCCACATACCGCAACAGCTGCTCTACGGCAACCGCCTCATCGGCACCAGGCATGCTACCGAGTCCATCGAAGCCACCCGTCGCACCGACAGCGTCCGCAGGGTCGATCTCGACGGCCCACAGTGGGAGATCGGCGTAAGCGCGCGTGGGATGGTGGGTGAGCGATGTGCCGAGACTGTCGCCCAACGAATGTGCGGGATCCGTCGAGATCACGAGCGTCTCGAGGCCACCCATCGCAGCGGTCAGCCCGGTCGCCGCGGCCATGGTGGTCTTTCCGACCCCACCCTTGCCCCCATAGAGGACGATCGGGGCGATCCCGTCCGGTGTGGGGGGTGCCAATGCATCAGCAACGGCCTCGATCGGGACGCTGCTATCGCCGGAGTGCATGTCACAACCCAGAGATGCAAGCACGTACGTGCTGTGGTCGCCCCGCGCAAGCTTTGTGTTCTGCGGGTATCCCGTCGGTATGGAGCCACCGGCGGTGGCCGCAGAGGTGGGGAGGCTGCTCGAGGCCCGTGGTGAGACAGTTGCGACTGCGGAGTCTGCGACAGGCGGGTTGATCGGCTCGATGCTGACGGACATCCCGGGGGCCTCGGCCTACTTCGACCGCGCGGTCGTGACGTATTCGTACCGGGCGAAGCTGACCGCCTTGGGCATAGACCGTGCAAGCTTGGATGCAGAAGGCGCGGTCTCCGCCCCGGTGGCCACACAGATGTCACAGCGGGTCCGTGACATCGCACAGACGGACTGGGCGGTCGCAACGACGGGCGTTGCTGGACCCACTGGTGGGAGCACAGCAACCCCCGTGGGCACCGTGTTCATTGGCGTCGCATACGCTGGATCATGGGGGTCAGAGGGCACATATGCACACGCCCAGCGGGTGACCGTAGAGGGTGATCGTCAGGCGGTGAAGTCCGGCTTCGCGATCGCAGCACTCGAGCACCTCCATGAGGCGATCGATGCAGCACCGGACGCATGAACCGGGGGCCCCATGTGCTCAATGCCATCGCCCTTGGGGTGGCAGTGAGCATCGCGGTCGACACATCGGCATACGAACAGCTGTTGGCCACGATCGTCACAGGTGCGTCCATCGGACCGCCGATGTGGACAGCGGTGACAGCTGCAGTTGCGGTGACGGTACCGGTGGTCTTGGGGGCGATGGTGCCGGACATCGATGCCACTGTCGGGCAGCACCGGAAGACCCTGCACAACGGGTTCGTCCTGCTTGGGTTCGTCTGGTTCCCCATCGCGTATGGGAACCTCCAGTATGTGTGGATTGGCGTCGCCGCCCATCTGCTGTTGGACCTCTTCGGGACAGATCGTGGCATCGCACTCGCATATCCGTTCATCGAACGCGAGGTTCGTAGTCCGCTGCGATGGCCAGCCCGCGGGGGTATGGCGCTCGTCGCAACGGGTGTGATCACACTGATTGAGCTCTGGGTGCTCGCGGTGATCCACCTGCAGGTCGCACCGGTGACCCTGCTCGGTCAGTAGACCGCGAGGTCGTCGAATCGTCCACCGTAGACGGGTGCCTTGGGATGGGTGGCAGCGATCCCGGGCGATCCGATGCGTTGGAGCTTCTGGACGGTGTTCTCCCACCCAAGATGACTGAACTCTAAGATACCCTGCAGCTGTGACTGGGGTCTGCCGTCAGAGACGATCTCTCTTGGCCCCTCACCGGCGATGGCCGTGATTACCGACGCAACGTCCGGCAGGGACTCGTCGAACACCGTAACCGTCGTACCCACGCTGGCCGGCAGATGGGCATACGACGACCCGAATATGGGGAGCCCGCTCCGATCTGCAATCTCCCGAGCATGGTGATTGTGTCGACGGCGCGATTTGAAGTTCTCCCGCTCGATGGCATCGAGCTGGTCATGATGCGATGCGACGTCTGCTGCGCTGAGGCTCACATTCGCGAACCCTGGATGTGGGACGAGTATCGTCGCTCCCTGATCGGTGAGGGCCTCCAGGGCCCCCTCGAGCGAGATGAAATCGGGGACCGGCGCGCTCATACCCACTGCGAGGAGGTGTCGTCGCGACCGCCAACTGCCGGTGAAGATCTCCCGGCCAGGGATCACCATCACAGGGGCATCCGCATACGCGGCAGCGGTCGCTTCGATCTCCGGAAGCGGTGTGAAATGCGGTGCATAGATCACCGCATCCACACCCCGTGCTGCAGCACGCGCGATGACCGATGGTGAGAGCGTCTTGATGTGACAGTCCACCCGCGTCTCCATTATCGGTAGCTAGAAGATTCAACTGCCTATGCGTTGTGCTCTGTGCACAACAGCTATGCCACCGACCCTTACATCTGGTGACATGGCACCGTGGATCTGCAACATCGACGACTGCCAACAGCGGTTCTCCGATCCGACGGCGTTGGTGATACATCAGGCGCAGGGACATCCTCCGCACACATGTGAGATCTGTGGGAAGCACACCGCCGATGGATACTACGCACTCCAGCACGCGATAGAGGATCACTCGCGCACAGAGTACATGCGGGCGTATCGTGCCTCAGCGACAGCCCTGCGAGCGAGAGTCGAGATGCTGGAGCAGCTGAGGGATGCGGTGAACTTCCGTGCGGTCCGTTCAGCACTCGATACCGACGGATGATCAGCGTTCGTCGGAGTCGAGCACGCGAATCTGGTCACCGCGGACGGTGACGGGAATCGGCACCATCGCCTCATACAGCTCGACGGTCACCTGATCTTTCGCCTCATCGATGCGCTGCACCCGAGCTTTCTCTCCCTTGAATGGACCCGCGATCAGCTCGATGATGTCACCCTCACTGATTCCCTCAACATCCGGCGTCGGCGTCAGGAAGTGCTCGACCTCCGCGATCGTCGACTCACCTGCGCCACCACCACCCTCGACCAGCCCCCGGGCGTGGGGGATCTCTTCGAGGGCAGTTCGGATCGCATCATCCGACTCCGCCTCGACGAGGACGTAGCTCGTCAGCGAGTCGGGTGCGAGGATCGCATGAATATCAGGCTCCTCGCGAGTTGCAATCATGTCAGCGACCGTCTGCTCCTGGGATGCCGTGGTCTTGACCGCATAGATCGTCGGCATCAGACACCTCCAGGGATGATCGTCATGACCGCGTAGATGAGGAATCCCATGAACCCCACCAGCAGGATGCCCGCCCCCGCGATCAGACTGATCTGGGAGAACTCCTCTCGCGTCGGGGTCGTCGCGAGCTTGAGCACCCGGATATAACTGGTCATGTCGTACTTGACATCCATCTCTATCTTCCACCGAAGGCTGCTGCAGGTATCATTCTACTGATGCCGCTCACTCGACGAAGTCGATGTCCTGCTCATCAGTGTCATGCGTCGGGGTCGACGGTTGGCGCACAGATGGCGTGTCATCCCGACCGTAGATCTGTGGTGAGCTGACCCCGGTGACAACGATCATCGTGCGCATCGCCCCATCGATCGATTCGTCGACCGAGGTGCCCCAGATGATGCGTGCCTCTGGGTCGATGCGTTCGTAGATCTCCTCGACGACACCCTCAGCCTCCTCGATCGTCATGTCCGCGCCACCGGTGACGTTCACCAGCGCAGATGATGCCCCCGAGATGTCGACATCCAACAACGGCGACCGGAGTGCGGATTTGACCGAGTCTTCGGCTTTCGTCTCGCTGTCGGACTCGCCCAATCCGATCATCGCAACACCGCCACGCTCCATCACGGTCTTGACATCCGCGAAGTCGAGGTTCACGAGGCCGGGCTTCGTGATCAGCTCGGTGATGCCCTTGACCGACCGCATGAGCACTTCATCCGAGACCTGGAACGCCTGTCGCACCGGCAACTTCCCCACCGCATCCAGGAGTCTGTCATTCGGAACCACGATCACGGTGTCTGCGACGTCACGCAGTCGTTCGAGCCCAGCCTCTGCGTTTGTACGGCGCACCTCACCCTCCGCTGTGAATGGGGTCGTCACGATAGCGATCGTGAGCGCGTCGGCCTCCTGAGCGGCCTCCGCGACGATCGGTGCGGAACCGGTGCCGGTCCCACCGCCCAATCCCGCGGTCACGAACACCATATCGGAGGTGGCGATCGCGTCCTGGATCTCCTCTTGTGATTCGAGGGCTGCCTCCTCACCCACCTGCGGCCGCGATCCCGCACCTCGCCCCTGGGTCTTGCGCTCACCGAGGAGGATCTTCGTGTCCGCGGAGATCTCCACGAGATGCTGGACGTCTGTGTTGGCAGCGACCAGCGTGGCACCCTTGATCCCCTCTTCGAACATGCGGTTGACCGTGTTGCCGCCGGCACCACCACAGCCGATGACCGTGATCTCCGTCTCGAGTTCCCCGAGGACCTCTCGAAGCTGTTCGTCGGTCATCGTTCCGCCGCGCGACGCCTGGTCGGTGGCCGGTGCGGCTGATTGGTCTGCAGCCTGCTCGGCCTGTTCGATGGCATCGTTCACGATCGAATCCATACTCACAGCCCGCTACCCAACACTAAGTAATCATTGTTCCCCCTCGCGACCGCCTTCGATGTGGATAGGCGCGTACTGACTCCGCTCGGTCTGATGCACACTGGCGGGGTCGACACGCCGCCCATCGACGGTCACCGGCTCCCCAGCCGCGAGCGCACCGTACAGTGGTCCCTCTGGTACGCCTGCGGCAGCCGCACGATCGGGGTCAAATCGCTCGATGCTCACAGTGACACCGCTGGCGTCCATCCATGTGGGACCGAGTGTGCGGCCAGACAGCCGGAGCAGGCCAGCGGTCACAGCAGTTGCCCCGCGGCGGTCGACACACAGTGCCCGCCCAGTGCTGGTGGCGACCGCCACTGCCGGCGCATATGCGGCATGGAGCGCATCAGGGTCTTGCGCTGCAAGCCGACCGATCCACGCATCGTCGGCATGATGCATGAGCGGTGGTGGATGCTCCGTGGTGGCCTTACCCATATGCACACCAGATCCGATGGGGGCGAGCTGCGACTCGATCGCCGCCAAAGCGGCCGGCGCGACCCCGGCAGTGGCACGGAGAAAGGCCGTGTCTATGCGACGGATGCCCGCAGATTCGAGCGCTGCGGCAACCGTTGGAGGGAGCTCCACTCCCAGGACATAGGGCGCATGTGACCGGACCGCTGCCTCCACAGCGAGTTGGGGAGCATCTTCCAGTGCATCGAGTGACCAACGTGGCAGCTGGTGGCCACATGCCCAGTCGGTTTCGGCGATGATCGGGTCGACGAGCCGTGGATAATGATCATCACCGATCGCGATGAACTGCTTGGGGCCGTCGACAGGGGTGTCGCGCACCGCGTCGATGGCCCCAGCGACCGCCGCAGCCGCGGCCGGATCGGTCCATGCATCAGCATCGGAGCCGATCTCGACGAACAGGAGGGGGACGGACGTGGGTGCAGGGCCATGATGGGTGGCCTCGCTGCAGACGGCATAACCGGGCGGTGCGGTACTCCGCAGGGCCGCCAGCAGTCGCTTGTGCAGGTGAGGTGGGGCACGCCCCATCGATTGTGGGCGTCCTCCGAGCTCGGCTGCGCCCACATTACCCACACAGTGGGTGGTGAGCACGCGACCGGTGACTCCACGATGGCGAGAGCAGACGATGATCGCCTCAGGCAGCCCCCGGAAGAGCCGCCAGGGCTCGATCATCTCCACGTGGAGACCTTCGATCGTGACGAGTTCGAGTCCATCCATCATCGCCCGGTCGGGGCCCTCCCGTAAGAGCGGCAGTTGCTCTTCGAGGGCTGTGGCAATAGCCATCGACGCCGTGTCAGCACGACTGGCGATGATTCCCAGCACAGCCGTAGCCAGGTAGGAGGGGGCAAAAACTCGCCTGCCTCACCGGTGCGAAGGATTTAGCCATGGGGCTGGCTCGGTCGGATATGGACATCTACGGGCTCATCGGCGACCCCGTCGAACACTCAGCATCGCCGGTGATGCACGCCGCGGCATTTGCGGCGTGCGATATCGATGCGCGATATGTGACATTCGCGCCCGATCATGATGCAGTCGGCGAGGCCATACGGGGGGCGGCTGCACTCGGGATACGAGGGCTCAACGTCACGATCCCGTTCAAACAGACCGTGCTGCCGATGGTGGCAGCAGATGCGATGGCTCGACGTGTCGGTGCGGTCAACACGATCACATTCGGCGAATGGCCGGCATATGCGACCAACACCGATGTGGCGGGTGTCGAACGGGCACTGGAACATCATGGTGTGGACCCGTTGGATGCGAGAGCGGTCGTCGTCGGCGCGGGTGGTGCAGCACGTGCCGCAGTCTGTGCGCTCGTGGATGCGGGTGCGGAGGTCCACATCGCGAATCGGACGGTAGCGCGCGCTACGTCGCTCGCCGAAGAGTTGGGCGCGGACAGTGCCGGGGGCCTCGACACAGCCACACGGATCGAGGAGGCGGACCTGTTGCTACAGATGACGAGTGTGGGCATGCAAAATGAGGCGAGTCCGGTTGATACGGACCTGCTCCATGCTGACCTCGTGGTGTTCGATGCAGTGTATACGCCCCGGCAGACCCCCTTGCTCGAGGCGGCAGCACACGTGGGTGCGACGACCATCCCGGGTGCATGGATGCTGTTGTACCAGGGGGTCGCAGCGTTCGAGATGTGGACCGGCCGCAGCGCGCCGGTAGATGCGATGTGGAGCGCGCTAGATGGCCATCTCTCGGCGAGTGAACGGCCGTTTTAAGTAGTCCTCTTGCATATCCGCCGGCAATGGGACTCATCAAGACCATCAGACGGCTCCTGACAGGGAGCGAGGAGCCTGTTGAACAGCGGTCATCAGACATCGATAGGGTGGTCAAAGAGGTCGAAGAGAGTGTTGGTGCGATGGGCACATCCGTTGATGTGACCGAGGTCGCTGGGATCGGACCAGCATATGCCGAGCGGCTGGCCGCCGTTGGTATCACCACAGCCGGTGAGTTGGCAGCGGCAGACGCAGCACAGCTCGCAGCAGAGATTGATGAGTCTGAGAAGCGCGTCGCCGGGTGGGTCGAGGCGGCAGCTGAGCTGACGTAAGCCGATCTGCGACACCTCCGCACCGATGGCCGATTTGCAGGTATGCGTCGACGGCCAGATTTGTCCGGCCGCAGAGGCGACGGTCCCGGTGACCGACCGGGGGTTCATGTATGGTGATGGGGTTTTCGAGACGCTTCGGGTCTATGATGGCCAAGTCCATGCATGGGAGCGACATAGACAGCGCCTCAGGCGTGGCTGTGAGCTGCTCAAGATCGACCTCGCAGTCGACGATGGCACACTGGAGGCCTGGATGGATGCGCTACTCTCAGCGAATGGTCTGCGTGAGGCGTATCTCAAGATCATGGTCTCTCGGGGGGTAACCGGTGGACGGCTTCGGCCCGCACACCACACGACCGGGACGGTGGTGATCGTGTGTGAGCCGATGGCACGTGGGGGGCATGCCGGGGCGCCCGCATGGGAGACACCCGCATCCTGTGCGATCGTCGAGACACAGCGTACGCCGGATGCTGCGGTCCCTAGCAGACTGAAGCCACTTGCATATCTCAATGGAATCATCGCTCATCTGGAGGCGCCAGCATGGACGGATGAGCCACTGCTGCGGGATGGTGCGGGATACATCGCCGAGGGGGCCGTCTCGAATCTGTTCATGGTGGACGAGGAGGGGCTGCACACACCCCCAGCCGAAGATGACCTGTTGGCGGGGGTGACCAGGGCGACGGTGTGTGAGCTTGCTGCGGCAGAGGGACTGCCAGTGAGCCAGGAGCCCATCAGCAGGGACCGGTTGTACGCAGCTGATGAGGTGTTCCTCACGAACACGACCTGGGAGGTCCGACCTGTCGATCGTATCGATGCGGTCCACTACGAGCCCGGACCGGTCACAGCGCTGCTGCAGCATCGCTATGATGCGGAAATCGAGGCATTCGCCTACGCATGACCGATGATCGTGTGATCTGTCCACGTGCAGCAGTCACGGACGAGTCGACGGTGGTCTTCACCGCCCATGGGGCCACGCAGACGGAGGAGGGATTCCTCATCGAAGATGGCGATGGGCAGGTCCACGCGTATCTGAATCGGTGTCCACATCTGATCGATGTGCGACTGGATCGAGGTGCGGGAGCACGAATCCGTGACGGTGAGCTGTTATGTCAGCGCCACGGTGCATCGTTTGAACCGACGTCGGGTCGGTGCACCTACGGCCCACCAGTGGGGGCAATCTTGGAGGAGTTCAACATCAGCGTCCTCGAGGCACAGGTCGTGCTCACCGATGAGCGATTCGAGGCCGTCGAACGAGGGCTCGATCCGGCACGAAGCAACGCGGCACCGGGTGATCGGGAGATATGAGCATCACGCCGGTGGTTCGAACCGAGCCGCAAGCAGTGCGACCACCCCACTGATCACCAGCACAACGACGCTCGCGGCGTTGAGGAAGGATGTCGCACCGATGCGCACCTTCCCGAAGATCTCCAGTGGCATCGTGGTGATGCCGCTGCCAGCCAGGAAGAATGTGATCAGGAACTCATTGAACGACAGGGCGAAGCTGAACAGTACACTCGCGATGATCGCCGGTGCGAGCTGTGGCAAAGTGACCGTTCTGAAGACCATCTGCGGTGATGCTCCGAGATCAGCAGCAGCTGCCTCAACCCTCGCATCCAGCTGCGCGTGACGTGCGGTGAGGACGAAGGTGCTGAAAGGTAAGACCCAGATCAGGTGGCCGGCGAGCACAGGCAGAAGACCGAAGCCAACACCTGCCCGCCCGGCGGTGATGCCGATCGCCACGGCCAGCACGACCGTTGGGAGGAACAATGGGACGGCGATCACCGTCGCGACTACCGAACGGCTCCGGGCAGAGATGGGTGCTCGCATGATCGTCTGTGCCGCGAGGAGACCCAATGTGGTCCCCAAAATGGCCGTCACCGTCCCGATCCCCACAGAGGTGAGCATCCCGCGGACGAACCGCACATCATTCAACACCGCCGCATACCACCGCAATGAGACCCCATCCAGCGGGATCGCCGGTTGGGAGGCGGTTGACAGTGAGAGGTAGGCGAGGATAGTGATCGGTGCATAGATGAACACGAATGTCGCGATGACGACCCAGCCGAGTCCACTGGGCAGTGATCTGCTCACCACTTGCGGACCTCCCGACGGATCTGCTGGCTGGTGAGGCCTATCACCAGGATGAACATCACCACAGCGAGGAAGCTGAACGCCAATGCAGCAGCGAACCGGAGATCCAACACCTCCAGGAATGCGTCGGTGATCAGCTGTGCGATGAGCTGCTGTTGAGGCCCGCCGAGTATCTCCGGGGTGGCAAAGGCCCCAGCGATACGTGCGTAAACGATCAACGCACCTGCTGCAGCCCCCGCTGCAGTCTGAGGGATGATGACGTCAGTGACGAGCCGCCATCGGGTCGCACCCAAGTCTGCGGCGGCCGCTAACAAGGCAGCATCTAACCGCTCCATTGCGACGTACAATGCAAGGATGACGTATGGAAGGTAGATGTACAGGAAGCCAACGGTCAGTGAGAGTTCAGTGTACAGCAGCGCCCACGGGGCCATCGAGGGGCTCACGACGCTGAGCAGGTGATTCACGAGCCCACCGCGAGCGAGAATCCAGACCCACACATAGTTGAGCACAACATAGTTCAGCCACAAGGGTAGTGTGAGCAGCACGAGTAGCACCACCCGACGGTGTGGGGGACACCGATGGGCGAGCCAGTACGTCACTGGGTAAGCGACCCCAAGGCAAGCACCGGTGAGCACCACCCCGATGAGCACAGACCGGCCGAGTATCGCCAGGTAGACACTCTCCTCAAGGCGGACGTATGCGCTGAGCATGGCCGAAAGGTCGGGGGAAGCAGCCCAGACGATGCTCTCAGCAAATAACACGAGCACAGGGATGATGCCGAGTGTGATCGCCACCGTGACCGGTGCGACCGCCATCGCCAGCGCCCGTGTCCGGCTGCTCCACCCGATCTGCTGCATTTACAGCGGCGCCTCAGTGCCGATGAGGGGCCGGACCGCTGTGATGGAGAGGGTCACCTCTGCACCTTCGCTGACGCCTGGGTCCTGCTGGCGCGTTATGACCTGTGGCCCCGCATCGAGGGTGAGGGTCAGTTCGGTGGTGCTGCCCCCATATGCACGCGCTGTGACAGTCCCCCTAAGCGATCCCTCCCCCAGCCGAACCGCACCGGGGGGGATGTGGAAGGCGACGACATCCGACCCGTCTGCAGCTGTATCGTGTGAGGGGACCGCAACACCGGCAATCCTGACTGACATCGCATCGATCACATCGACAGCGTCGGTGCTGAGGACCGTCCCGTCGCTGAGGAACTCGGCGGTGAAGGCGGTCCGTGGTCGTGCATACAGCTGTTCAGGGGGACCCACCTCAACGAGCCGGCCGGCCTCCATGACACCGATGCGGTCAGCCATCCGCAACGCTGCGGTCTGATCATGCGTCACATACAGAAAGGTCGTCCCAAGCTCCCCTTGGATACGCTTAAGCTCCAGCTGAAGTCCACGCCGACGGGTGCGGTCGAGCGAGGCCAGTGGCTCATCCAGCAGCAATACCGCAGGCTCATTCGCCAATCCCCGCGCGAGTGCGACGCGTTGCCGCTGGCCACCAGAGAGGGTCGATGGACGCCTGTCTTCGAAGCCAGCCAGCCCCACCAAACCCAGGAGCTGCCGGATCCGCGTCTGCCGTTCATTGCGGCTGAGCCCACGGCGCCGAGGACCATACCCGACATTCTGTGCTACCGATAGGTGTGGGAACAAGGCGAGATCCTGAAAGACGATGTTTGTGGGTCGCTGTTGGGGTGGGGTGGCGGTAATGTCCGTGTCTTCATGTAATACACACCCCCCATCCGGCTGCTCGAGGCCCGCCAAGATGCGGAGTGTCGTCGTCTTCCCACAGCCAGAAGGACCCACAAGTGCGAAGAACTCACCGGCATCCAGTGTTAGTGAAAGCTGATCGAGTGCGATGATGTCTCCGTATCGCCGAGTGATGTCCTCCGCTGCCAACAGTCGTCTGCCCACGGACGCTCACCTGCTGGCGCCGGCTTTCGCCTCGGTCCAGGTCTCGGTGTATCGCTGGATTAATGCGGGCGATTTCGGGTCCTCATAAACGAACTGCTCGGGTCTGTCGAGCCCGTATGCGGATCGGTCGACATCGTGGGCACGGAAGACACGCTCATTGGGGATAGCTATATTCGACGGTGCCATCAGCGACCGATATCCCATCTGGGCATGCCACTCCTCGATGAACGTGTGTGCGGCGTCGACGTTGGCTGCATCAGATGGGATGCAAAACTGGATGAACCATGCCTTCGTTCCTTCGGTGGGATACACCTTCTCGATGGGGAGCCCCGCAGCTTGCAGACTCACCGTGACGTAGTTCCAGACAGGCTGCACCGCGACCTGTTCGGTACGCATGAGCTGCTCTGAATCGCCACCAGACGACCACAGACCTCCAGCTAGTTCGACGTGAGAACGGAGGTTCGTGCGGAGCGCATCGAAATCCACATCGGCCTCATCAGTGGGGTTCAGTGGTGACTTCCCGAAGGCTGCTCGCTCGTACAGGACCTGGAGACGGGCATCGTCACGACCGCCCACATAACCCTGTAGGTCGGGTGCGAACAGGTCGCGGAGGCTGGTAATCTGCCGATCGACCAAATCCGTGTTGACAGCAAGCGGTGTCTGGCCGAACGAACGGGGAACACCGTAGACTGCACCGGCGCGCTCGAAGTAGTCCTTCTTCACGAACGGGAAAATATCATCGTACGATGGCACCTGGTCGATGTCGATCGGCTGGATCAACCCCTCATCGATCGCAGGCGGCACCGCGTAATTGCCGATCGCAATGAGGTCGTGATCGGACCGGCCTGTCCGCAGCAGTGAGAGGGTCTTCGCCGCTGACTGTGCGGACTGCCGTTCGACAGTGATGCCGGTCCGCTCCTCGAACTCGGCGATCACGCCATCGGTGTACACGTAATCCCAGTCGATGAGTCGCAGGGTGCCTGCGGGGGCGGACCCGCCCAGGCAACCAGCACTGCTGAGTATCGATGCCGCTCCCGCTGCCGCAATGAACCTCCGGCGCGAAGCGGCCTGATGCATCCTATCACCCCTTGGGTGGGGTGTATAAATATTGGTGGAAGCGGCGTGACGGTCTGTCCCAACCATAGCGGGAGGTAGATTTGAACTACCGATCTCCGGGTTATGAGCCCGGCGGAATCTCCTGGCTATCCCATCCCGCTACCTCCACCGAACCGGTGAACTGCTGTTAAGGATTGTGTTTCCCTACCGTCATGGGCGCTGTGTGATGCGCCAGGTCAGCAGGGATTCACCGACGTAGTTGGCCGATGCGGCGAGGCCAATCGCGATGACAGCGGCCACCATCGGACCGAGGTCAACGCCGGCTATCGGGACTGAGAAGCCCATGCGACGGAGCCAGCCGACGATGAGGAACTGCAGGGCGATCCCGCCGAGGCGTACTCCGTTGGACCGCCCGAGCCGCAGCAATCGGTCCCGGATATGGGTGCGACCGAAGCGCCGGAATGTCCACCGGTCATTGATGATGAACATCACCACGATAGCGACCTCGGCACCCAACACCTTCGCGATCTCCGGGAGTAACCCGATGATGTAGACCAACACGCCGGTGACAGCAAGATCGACTGCCGTACCCAGGCTTCCGACCCCTAGAAAGCGGAGGATACGCCGACGGTCCAACAGCACAGTGATACCTGTAGCCATCAGTGGGTATCCGGATCATCCGGGATCGGCGTCCTGGCCAGTTCGGCAACCCGTACCATCGGTTCATGTGTCCAGCTGGGGCGGTCTGTCTTATCACCGGGGGTCCCGCCCGGTGAGCGGTCCATCTCTGATTGAGTCGATGGACCGGCGGTCGCACCCGGGCCCGCGTGGGCATGATTGACCGATGCAAACAGACCCGCTGTACTACGGGCGGCACGCTGGCTCTGTACAGCCCATCGGTGAGCCAGGTCCTGAGGGGGCACCCCGTCCGTAGGCCAGAGACACGCCGCAACGGTCCGTCCTTGGTCTGGTGCCGACGCACGATGCAGACGTGGGATGCTGGTGCAGGGTAGGCTGGTGGTGCGGTGACCATGAGCGGGGAGGGCAAAATCGTCCCAGCTGGCGGGTGGGTATAAGCGACCACCCACATCTTTGATGTGACATGGAGTGGCTGTCCGTCGTCGGATGGATGCTGTTCGCGATGGTGGCATTCGCGGTTGGGCGGGCGCTGGTTGATCCCCTCTGTGATGGGGATCGATGGCTCCGTGCGGGGCTGGCGATTCCGCTGATGCTTGCGATTCTGGGTGTTTCCAGCTACTCGCTCGGAATGTTCAGATACGGGCGGGGGACCGCTTTGGTCGCCACAGCACTCCCGGTCCTGCTCGCCGCGGCGATCAGTCGGCGACGCGGGTACCCATCCCTCGACCGCGCGGACCACACGGTGGCTGCGGTCTTCCTGATCGCAGGGGTGCTGATGCTCATACTTCGAGCATTGGACCCCACAATCGATGCGGTCGGTGGCGAGAAGTTCCTCGACTACGGCTTGTTGCGCTCGATACTCCGGGCAGAGATGCTCCCACCCGTCGATCCATGGTTTGCCGGTGAAGGGGTCCGATACTACTACGGTGGACAGTTGGTGGTGGCATCGATCGCGCTGGTGTTGGACGTCCATCCCGCTGTGGCGTTCAACCTCGGTGTGGTGTTCATTTATGCGACGGTGGTTGCAACGTCAGCGGCGATCGGAGCGAGTCTCAGTGCGCGGTCCATCACCGGTGCCGTCGGGAGTGCAATCGCTGTCGGGGTCGCGAGCAACCTGATGCCGGGTGTCCGTCTCCTGGTCGGTATGCTGCCTGGTCCCCTGCAGGAGGCAGTGGCTCAGCCGATCGCTGCATCGACATCGTACGACGTGTCGTACCTGACCGGTGGTGCCTCGGAGTTCTTCTACTGGCGGGCGTCCCGGGTGGTCCCGGGCACGATCACCGAGTTCCCGCTGTTCGCTTTCCGCAACGGCGATCTCCATGCACACATGCTGGGGATGCCGACGGTGCTCGCCGCAACCGGGCTCGCCGTCGCCCTGCTGCGGACCGAACCCGGTCAGCGGCGACGGTGGTGGCTCATGACCGTCTTGGGGCTGCTAGCTGGTTGGCAGGCAGTTCAGAACACCTGGGACGTCCCGATCATCCTCGGGCTGCTCGGACTGGCGGGGATGCTGGGGGCAATCAGAGAGGGCCAGAGTCCGCTATGGGCTGTGAGAAGGGCGGTCATGGGGGTCGCAGTCGGCACAGGCGTCGCAGCACTGGTCGCGATGCCGTTCCTGCTGACAGGAATCGCGGGGGGGCCGGCCCGCACCCTCGCGGTCGTCCCTACAGCGATGCGGACCACCGGTATCGCGATGCTCGGGGTCTACGGTGGTTTCGTCTTGTTCGTCGGTACGGCGCTGTTCAGGCGGCCCCGAGCACAGCAGGGCTGGATGCGGCTGATCGGCATCACCGGCGGGTTGGCTCTGCTCTGGGCGGTTGGGTGGGGCGCACTCGCGGCGCCCCTGCTGCTGTTCGGCGGTGCGCTGGTCTGGTGGCGTCTCAATCCTGACCGACCTGGGGTCACGATGCTCCTGGTCGCGGGGGGGACGCTCATGATAGTGCCAGAGGTGATATACCTCCAGGAGCAGGCGGCACCGGGTCGCTTCAACACCGCATTCAAGATCGGTGCGCAGGTGTGGTTGTTGCTGGGTGTGGCGATCGGACCATTGCTCGCCCACCTCCTCGGCCGTACGCGTTGGCGGTTGATGGCGGTGGTGGCCATCGGGGGTGGCGTCGTCATGCTCGTGTATGCGCCACTGACGGTCGGGGGACTCATGCTCGAGGCCGGTCCTATGACCTTGGATGGGAGCGCCCAACTCGGCGAGGCGGCTCCAGGGGTTGCTCCGGCGGTGACCTGGTTGTCACACCAACCAGGTCAGCCAACCATCGTCGAGGCCCCCGGTACGCAGTGGTATCCAGATGGCACTGATGGCCGCGATCACCTTCCGTACAGCATGCGAAGCAATCCCGCAGCCTCTCTCACGGGGATCCCAACGGTGGCCGGATGGTCACATCAGGAGGGGTACCGGGGGGTCGACCCGTATCGGGTGCGGGTGCGTGCTGTGGACGTCATCTACACCGGTGACCCCGATGAGCGAGCGCGGTTGCTCGAGCAGTATGATGTGCAGTACATCTGGGTCGGGCCCGCAGAACGATTGCGGTACGGAGAGCAGATCACGATCGACGAGGACAGACCGGTGATCTACGCTGGCGGCGAGGTCGTGATCTACGCTGGGGTCACTCACCAGCCCGGCTGATGACCGTCACCGCTGATGCATCGATCGCGACCGTCTCCAGGAAGTGCGGGACGTACTCACGGCGATAGAACGTCTCCCGTTCGTCTGGTCGGCCGACTGTACACCACAGCTGGAGTGCATCAGGCCCGTGGTACTCCCCCTGACGGTCGATCCCAAAGCAGACCAGCTCCTCACCGTCGATCTCGATGCGGGCATCGCGACGGATGCCCGGATCCCCGCTGATGATGAGCTTTTTCACAACCCGATGTCGGGCAGAAGTCGCTTAATCACTTCGACATCCCACCCAGGCCAGTGCCACCGTTCTGCGGCCTGTTCGCATGCAGCCCTCGGACCGCGACATCGTGTCCGGTGATGAGGAGTCGCCGCCGCAGCGCGTTCTCCACCTGGGCTGGAAACTGAGACCATGGCACGATGAATCGCGCAGCAGGGGGGTCATCGATGAACCGCCGGAGGCGGATCGCTCACGCGCCAGCTGTGTGCATCATCACATGTCTGAACACACCCCTTGACACCTGGTCAACATCCGATGCAGAGTGCTGGGATGAGCCGGTGGGGAGCAGGGGATTCCCAGATGGTGAGGGGTGACACCGTCGGGTGAGGCGCCGAACCAAACGCGTTTTAGCTACGGGGTGACGTCTTCGCTCAAGAAGACCCATGCAGATGCCACGCCGTTTCAACACATACTGTCCTCACTGCGATGCTCATCAGGAGCATGAGGTGGAGAAGGTCCGCCGGGGGCGCGAGCGCGGGATGAACTGGATCGACCGACAGCGCTCCCGCCGGAAGGCCGTCATCGGGAACAGCGGGAAGTTCTCGAAGGTGCCCGGAGGGGACAAACCGACGAAGAAGACCCATCTCAAATACATCTGCGGAGAGTGTGGGAAGGCGCACATGCGCAAGGGATGGCGAGCAGGTCGCCTGGAGTTCCAGGAGTAATCTCATGGCGGGCAACTTCTACCGCGTGCGATGTCCCGATTGTGACGGTGAGCAGATCATCTTCGGCAAGGCGGCAACGACGGTCAGCTGTGCGGTCTGTGGGACCACCCTGGCCGAGCCGACCGGAGGGAAGGCGACGTTCCACGGTGAGGTCATCGAAGCGGTTGAGCGGCGGAGCACAGAGGCATAAGGATGCAGTACACCGGGTGGCCAACCCAGGGAGAGTTAATCGTCGGGGAGGTTGATGAGATAGCCGATTTCGGTGTGTTCGTCGACCTGACAGAGTACCGTGAGCGGCGGGGCCTGGTGCACATCTCAGAGGTGGCAAGCGGGTGGATCAAGAACGTGCGCGATCACGTACGTGAGGGGCAGACGGTGGTGGCGAAGGTCCTCAGCGTCAACCAGGATGCACAGCAGATCGATCTCTCACTGAAGGATGTCAATGAGCATCAGCGTAAAGAGGCCATCCAGGAGTGGAAGAACGAGCAGAAGGCGGATAACTGGATGACCATTGCCTTCGGCGAAGGGCTCGATGATGACCGATACGAAGAGGTGGCCGGCGCGTTGCTCGAGGAGTTCCCCAATCTCTATGCGGCCTTCGAGGCTGCTGCCATCGAAGGGGCTGATGCACTCGATGCAGTCGACCTCGAGGAAGATGTACAGACCCGGATCATCGAGACGGCCCGTGAGAATGTCTCGGTCCCGTACGTGAGCATCAGCGGATATGTGGACCTCACCGCACCAGGCGGCGAGGGGGTGGATGCAGTCAAGTCGGCACTGCGGTCAGCAGAGGACACGAGTGACGTGGAGGCGGAACCCGACCTGGCGGTGACCTATGTTGGAGCGCCAGAGTACCGCATTCGGGTGCGGGCACCAGATTACAAGACCGCAGAGGCGCAGCTGGAGGCGGCTGCCGCCCGTGCGGAGGCGGACATCACCACCGTTGGAGGGACCGCGGAGTATCACCGTGAGCGGGCAGACGCCGAGGAGTGATCGACGCGATGCGCTCTACGATCAGACGGTGTCAGCGATGGGCGAGTATGCACGATCGCCCTGTCTACACCCTCGGTGAAGCATGCCCGACCTGCGGGGGGGCGACAGAGATGGCGATCCCTGCGCCCTTCGATCCGACGGACAAGTACGGATCGTACCGGCGGGCAAGATTCGGGGGCCAGTGAAACAGATGGAGCCGATTGTCGTGGATGAGGTGGCCGAATACACCCTCACTGAACCGGTGCTCATCGAGGGGCTGCCTGGGGTGGGGCATGTCGGAAAGCTTGCTGCGGAGCACCTGCTGGAAGAGTTCCCATCGACCCGACTCTTTGAGGTGGTCTCAGAGGAGTTCCCACCCCAGGTGACCGTCGATGATGATGGAGTCACACAGCTGGTGCATGCGGCGTTCCATGCGGTCGATACCGGAGAGCGTGACCTGCTGGTGCTCACAGGAGACCATCAGGCTCAGACAAACCGTGGTCATTACACCCTTGCGTCTCAGTTCCTGGATATCGCCGAGACCGTCGGTGTGAGCGCGGTGTATGCACTCGGGGGGGTGCCGACGGGGGAGCTGGTCGATGATCCCGGTGTGCTTGCTGCGGTCACCGAATCCGAGCTTCGCGGACCCCTAGAAGCTGTGGGGGTTGAGTTCCGTGAAGGTGAGCCCGCAGGTGGGATCGTGGGCGTGAGCGGGCTCCTGTTGGGCCTTGCTGCAAGACGTGAGTTGCCTGCTACGTGTCTGATGGGTGAGACGAGTGGGTATCTCGTCGATCCGCAGAGCGCGCGGGCGATCCTGGAGGTCCTCGAGGAGATGTTGGGATTCACCGTGGAGTACGCATCATTAGAGGAGCGTGCCGCAGAGATGGCCGAGGTCGTCGAAAAAATCGAACAGATGCAGATGCAGCAGTCGGCTCCGACCGAGGACGACCTCCGCTACATCGGCTGAGTCACTCGAGGATGATGTCTTTGGGGACGACTGCTTCCAGAGTGAGCGCACCGGTGAGATGGGTCTGTCCGCCGATGGAGCTTGCGTCGGTTGTGTCGATGGTCATCCGGCTGGGACGCCCCCAGTGATCACCCTGCTCGACGACGGCGGGCTCAGTGCTCCCACCGAGGGCTCCCACGGACCGCAGTGTTGCGATGCAGTCGACCGCACCGAACGCTGAGGCACTGGGGTGCGTCTGTTGTAACGGCACCTGACGACCGTGGACGGCAGCCTGCTGTGTGAGTGTGTCGAAACTGTAGCAGAAGACCGCATCCGCACCGTGGCTCACACACAGCTCCCGGAGGGTCGCTGTGTCTACTGCGGTCTGTGCGAGTGCGCTCAGGAAGGTCACTGGCACCATGAGTCGGGAGGTTTGCCCAGCGGCGACCGCAGCTGGTGCGTGGTCAGCCACCGGGGCAACCTGGTCGACTCCGAGGCCCAACGCGGCGCTCACATCTTCCGGAGAGAGATCGATCCGCTGTATCGTCGGCTGGGGGACCCCGACGGCCACTTGCCCCTCTGCATCGGTGTCGATCGGATATTCCGCACCGTCCAGGTGCAGTTCTGTGGGCAGGTCCCCAGATTCCGCGAGGTACGACGCTACAGCCAGGATCACCGTGGGCGCATCAGCCACCCAACCGGTCGGGTACTGACACGTCAACGACACCGTTTCCGACCGGTCAATCGCCACCGCCGGCATCGCAACGGCCGTGGCCACCGCCGCCAGAGCCGCCGGATCGTCCGCCAGTGTGCCGTCGAAGATGGCCACGGGATTGCCGGTCAGCGGTCGTGGCGCGAAGGCATCGATAATGCGCCCGGTGACCGTTCCCATGGCGGGTGCTCACTGCCCGCGGTACTAATCGCTCTGGTCGCAGACGCGAACATTCAGGTACACCTGACATCGACCTGCCTCATGACCGACCTCCCTGAGCAGTTCCCCTGCACGATTACGACATGGGACTACATCTACGGACTCTGCAGACAGGTGAGCGCCGAGGTGCGAGGAGACAGCTACTCGCCAGACGTGATCGTCGCACTGGCACGAGGTGGTTGGTTCGCCGGTAGATGCATGTGTGATTTCCTGGGGCTGGATGACCTCACGAGTCTCAAGATCGAGCACTATGTCGGCACGGCCGCTGCAAGCGGCAGTCCAAGTGTCCGCTACCCGTTGCCAGAGGGGAGCGTTGCAGACAAGCGCGTACTCATCGTGGATGACATCGCAGATACCGGACGGTCGCTTCAGCGCGCTGAGGCATATGTGCGCTCCCGTGAAGTCGCAGCCGTGCGCACGGCGACGCTCCAGCTGCTTGATACGAGCGCTGTGACACCGGATTACGTCGGTGAGACACTGGATGAGTGGGCATGGATCGTCTATCCGTGGAACTTCATCGAGGATATGACCGACCTGATCGCCGGCGTGCTCCGCAAGGCATCGGTGCAAGGGGCAAGACCGGAGGAGATCAGACGGCTGCTCACCGAGTACCACGGGATCGACCCGGTGGCGATGGAGATCGCACAGCCAGACCGACTGGACGAGGTGCTCGCAGAGATGACAAGACGGGGGGTGCTCGCCGAGAGCGCACAGGGGAGCTTCCGGCTCACAGAGTCCTGAAACTGGGGGTGGGCTCAACCCACAGGTCGCCGAAGAGCGTGTCCTGTTGAAGTGTGACGGCCCCACGATGGGCCATGAACAGCAGGGCGAGGTACACCTGGACAGCCGGAAGTTCGCCCTCGCGCAGCTCTGCGAACAGCAATGCGGCGCGCTCGGTACCCAACCCTGAGGCGATCGAGTCATGGACGGTCTGGATGGTCTCCTCGATGTCCTCGGCATGCGCCGTGTCGGTCACCGACGCCGCCGATGGCTCAGCAGCTGCGCGAGCGTCGTCATCACGATGATAATCGAGGGTCTGTGTCCCCCGAGCGTAGCCCGTCGGCGATGCGGAGGTATCGTAGGTGCGATGCTGCTTCCACCAGGTCTCCCGCTCGGCCTCCCGGAGCTCATAGACCAGTTCATCGAGGGTCCGCGGTGTCCCACGGGCGCGCTTGCGGTCAAGCCGCCGGTCGATCTCCAGTTCCAGTGCATCGATCGGATCTGCGTCGGCCGGCATCGGGGCGACCTCGGCATCGAACAGGTCTGCCTCTGGCCCAGGGTCGTCTGTGGCGGCCTGCAGCAACACATCTGATTTCATCCGGAGCAAGACCGCCGCGTAGAACAACGCACGTCCGGTGGTGCGAAGATCGCCTGCATCCAGATGGTCTAAGAAGGCGTCTGTCGCGGCCACGATGTCCACGTCCCATGGGTCGATCTCACCACGCTCGGCGAGCTTCACGAGGAGCTCGACGGGCTCTGCTGCGATGGGCGCTTCCTCATCTGAACCCGGCACAGAATCCCCGCGGCTCCCCGCCGTCGCGGGTTCAGTCATCCGCGGTCACCTCTGGGGGGTCATCAGCAGCCACCTGGATTCCCGTGACAGTGGAGATGTTGTTCTCTTGGATGATCACCCCCACCGCCCGATCCGCGCGTTCCAGCAGCGCTGTTCTGTGACTCACGACGATGAACTGTGCCTCCCTCGCCAGGTCGTCAAGCATCTGTCCCACACGCTCTGCGTTCGCTGCATCGAGAAAGGCATCGACCTCATCCAGCGCATAGAACGGTGCGGGTCGGTACCGCTGAATCGCGAAGATGAATGCCAATGCGGCGAGTGACTTCTCACCACCGGAGAGTCCCTCCAACCGTTGGACCGGTTTGTCCGCCGGCTGTGCACGCATCAAAAGCCCGCCCTCGAAGGGCGCCTCTGGGTCTTCCAATGCGAGTTCGCCGGTCCCGTCGGATAACGTCTCGAACACCTCAGTGAAGTTCGCACCGATCGCATCAAAGGCGGTCATGAACGCCTCACGTTTCTGTTCCTCGAATCCCTCGATGCGTTCTGTGATCGCAGCCGCCTCCTCGACGAGGACGTCTCGCCGCTCTCGCAGCTCCGTCAGCTCATCTGCGATGACATCATACGCCTCAATCGCGAGCATGTTGACGGGCTCGAGCGCGGTCATCTTGCCCGTGAGGCGATCGATCTCGGATTGGACCTGCTCATGATCGGGAATCTCCGCAGGGTCGTAGCTCCCCACCTCGTCAGCGAGGCTGTCGATCTCCCACTCCAGTCGTTCGATCGCAGCTGTCAGCTCCTCGTGCCGTCCCTGAGCGGCGTCGTGCGCCTCTCGTGCGGTCATCGCTGCTTCGCGTGCGGCATCGAGGTCGGACCGCAACGCGGACCGGTCCTGCTTGAGGTCGGCGAGCTCTTCCTCGAGTGCTGCGACGGCAGCCTCGCGTTCCCCTCGCTGTTCCTCGAGTTCCGCGATCTCTGCATTCGCCGCCGCGATCGTCTCCTGGGCGTCTGCCTTGCGCTCCTGGACCGCCTCGATCTCATCTTGGAGGGCCCCGACCTGCTCATCGATGTACCGCTGTTCCAACGTGAGCTCGTTCAGCGTCGAATCATGTCGATCGACCGTCCGCTCCGCCTCAGTTATCTGGTCACTGATCTCATCAGCACGCGCGGTGAGTGTGGGAATAGCCGAGTCAGCAAGGGTTTCTTCGACTGCGGAGATCTCCTCTGAGACCTCCGCAATGTCGCCAACATAGCCATCGATCGTCGCATCGAGCTCCTGCATCTCCTCATCGATGCGTGACCGCTCAGCTTGGAGTGATTCGATCGTAGACTCCGCCGCATCCACCCGCAGGTCGTTATCCTCGATTTCCGAATTAACAGCTTCGAGGGCCCGCTCGGCCTCCTGAAGTCGTCCCCGCGCTGTCGCGGCACGCTCACGCGCACCCTGTAGGTCAGCATCCACCTCATCAACCTCCGCGTCGATCGCCTCTCGATCGGCCTCCAACTGTGTGATCTCCGCTGCCAACCGTTCGAGCCGACCCTCCCCGGTCTGCGAGAAGCTGTAGCGTGAGCCACCCGACGACCCACCGGTCATCGCTCCGCTCTTCGCGACCAGGTCGCCCTCCAGTGTGACCATCCGGTATCGCCCCATCAACGAGCGCGCCGTGTCCATGTCCTCGACAACCAGAGTCGTCCCCAGCACATACGAGAAGATGCCCTCATACTGCGCATCATATGAGACCAGCTCGCGTGCGAATGCGACGACACCTGGATGATCGGGTGTCGATGGCACCGATCGGGTGTTCATCTTGGTCATCGGCAGGAACGTCGCTCGGCCCGCGCGACGGTCCTTGAGGAGGTCGATACCCGCAGCGCCGACGGCATCATCATCAACGACGAGGTTCGCGAGCCGACCGCCGGCCGCGGTCTCACAGGCGCTGGCGTATGCGGACTCGACTTGGCCCAGCTGTCCAACCGTGCCATGGACCCCGTCGAGTCCGGCCTGCAGGACCGTTGTGACCGACCGCGGCCAGCTGGACTGTCCCGCATCTCGGAGGGAACTCTCGAGCTCACTGTAGGCACTCTGCCGGTCACGAACCTTCTCGGTGAGCTCCGACCGCCTGGCGATCAGCTCCTCACGGTCACCCTCCAGCTCCGCTATCACCGACGAGATGGTCTCGATGTTCGCTGATGCGGCCTCGACCTCTCGCTGCTGGTCGCCGCGTGCGGTCTCCAGGTCCTGCCGTTCCGCACGGATGGACGCGAGATTATCCTTCTTCTCAGCGATCGCATCCGCCTTCCGACGGGAGGCGTCGAGCAGTCGGTCCTTCTCACGCTGTGCCTCGTGCTGTTGATCGCGGAGCGCCTCCCGACGTTGCTTCGCCTCCTGCAATGCCTCTTTCTGATCGGTGTACTCAGTGTCGACGGCCTCGATCTCAGCGGTGACGCTCGCAAGCTCTCCCCGCAGGGTGCTGATCTCCGCGGTGACGCCTGCCTTCGCCGCCTTCGTCTCGCGGAGCTCCGCTTTCAGCTCCTCCAGACGGTCCTCGTGTCCATCCAACGTGATGAACGCCTTCCGACGGTCCGCATCTGCGTCGGCGATTGCTCGCTCCTGACCATCGATGCGTTCGCGCAACCGGGCGATCTGTGTCGTGATCGACTCGATCTCTGCGGCAATCGTCAGCTGTTCATCCTCGCCCTTGCGCTCGATCTCAGCGGTGAGTGTGTCCAGTTCGTCCTCGAGTGTGGAAACCTCTGCCACTGCGGCATCACGCTCTGTGGTGGCGGTCTCAAGGGCTGTGATGGCAGCCTCCCGCTCTGCGAGCGTCTGTTCGAGCTCCCCCCTCTTGTCCTCGAGCTCGGCAGCACGTTGGTACCCCTCATACTCAGCCCTGGCCTCCCTGAGCTGTTGGTACTCGATGGCGACCTCACGTTCATCGGCGAGCTCATCGCGCCTGGCGGTCTTCTCCTCGATCCGCAGGTCTGCCTCACCGATGCGATCTTGGACCGCCTCAAGCTCCCCGTATGCCGCATCCTTCTTGGCATCGAACTCGGCCACACCGGCGATCTCATCGATGATCCCCCGCCGTTGAAACGGAGTCATCGAGATGATCTCGGTGACGTCACCCTGCAGCACCACATTGTAGCCCGCCGGTGTGATCCCCGCCTGTGCGAGCAGGTCCTTGATCGCTCCGAGCGTCGTCGAGCGGTCGTTGAGATAGTAGTACGAGTAGTAGTTGTCCTCGGTCTGCTTGATCCGACGACGGACCTCGATCGTCGCACAATCGCCCACATCCTCACTATCGGCTGCAGCGACGACCTGCTCACGTGTCAGTGTGTCGTCGCTGTTGTCGAGGAGGACTGATACCGATGCCTCACGGGTGCCGCTATCTGCATCTGCACCTCCGGGGTCGTAGATCAGGTCTGGGAGCCGCTCTGCACGGATTCCGCGGGTCCGGGCAAGCCCGAGTGCGAACAGCACCGCGTCGATGATGTTCGACTTCCCGGACCCGTTCGGGCCCGTGATGACGGTGAAGTCCTCATAGAATGGGAGCCGGGTCGGTCGCCCGAAGCTTTTGAAACCATCGAGAATCAGCTCGCTGATGTGCATCGTCGGTCACCTCACCGGGAACTCAGCCCTCACGCGATGACGATGTCGCCATCCTGTTCCTCATCGGTTGCGCTGTCGCCGTCCTCAGCCGGCGGCATCGGTGCCTCCCCCATGACCCCGGTGTACTGATCGACGATCGCCGCATCGTCCTCGGGGGAGAACGCCATCGAACCGCGCGATTCCGAGGACGGCTCAGCAGAGGGTGATGACGCTGGCTGTCCGTCCTCCAACTCGTTCAGGCGGCTCTTTGCCTCGACGAGGTCAGCGGTGAGCGCTTTGACCGTGGCCTCCAGCTCGCTGACCTGCGCCTCCAGACTGGTGATCCGATTCGTCATTGCGCCAACGAGACGGTCCGGCCATTTAACCCTGCGTCAGACATCGAAGCGTGTCCTGCAGATTTTAACCACCGGAGCATGATGCTCACACATGAGCGCGGTCGCAGTCGAGCAGCTGCAGACGGTCATCGGTCTGGAGGTGCACGTCCAGCTGGAGACCGCATCCAAGATCTTCTGTGGCTGTCCGACAGGGGGGAGCGCTGATGAGGCGCCCAATAGCAGGACCTGTCCGGTGTGCCTGGGGCTGCCAGGAGCACTGCCGGTGCTCAACACCGCAGCGGTCGAGGCCGCCCTGAAGGTGGGCATGGCGCTGCGCGCAGAGATCGCTGAGGAGACCCGCTTCCACCGCAAGAACTACTTCTACCCCGACCTGCCCAAGAACTTCCAGATATCCCAGTACGATGCCCCAATCTGTGCCGGAGGTACGGTGCGCGTCCGTACTGGAGACACCGAACGCGAGGTCACCATCGAACGGGCGCACCTCGAAGAGGACCCCGGCAGCCTCGCGCATGTGGGAGGGTCGATCGCCACGGCAGACTACACCCGGATCGACTACAACCGGGCGGGGACACCGCTCATGGAGATCGTGACCGCACCGGACATGCGGTCTCCGAAGGAGGCGCGCGCGTTCCTACGGAAACTCGAGGCCATCCTCCGCTATCTGGAGGTGTTCGACCCCGGCCGTGATGGGTCACTCCGGGTGGATGCGAACATCTCGCTGATACCCCCAGATGCGACAGAGACGGTCACAGAGGAGGCACTCGTAGCGGCGAACCGCACAGAGGTCAAGAACATCTCGAGCCTCAAGGGCGCAGAGCAGGCGTTGGCGTACGAGGTGAGCCGGCAACGACAGGCGCTCCGTCGTGGCAAGCAGATCGTCCAGGAGACCCGGCATTGGGATGAGAGTCGGGGGGTCACCGTATCGATGCGATCGAAGGAGGCAGAGAAGGACTATCGCTACTTCGCTGAGGCCGACCTGCCCCCGCTGCGGGTACGAGACTGGCGGGACCAGATCGCGATCCCGGAGTTACCCGATGTCCGCCGTGAGCGGTTCGTAGACGAGTACGGAATCGACCCTGCGACGGCCGCCAAACTCACAGCGGCGAAACCGGTCGCCGATCTGTTCGAGGAGACGGCGGACCGCTTCGACCCTGCGACGGCGGCGATGTGGATTGGTGACACCCTCGTGGGTGAGCTGCACTATCGAGGGATGACCGTCGGGGAAATCACCGACCAACATGAGGAGATCCAGACGCTCATCCAGCTGGCAGAAGACGGGGAGATCACCCGCAAGAACGCGACAGAGGTGGTGCTGCGCGAGATGCTGGATGATCCTCGGCCGCCTGCGGCGATCATCGACGAGGCCGGCTTGGGGCGCGTGGAGACAGACGCGGTCGCAGCGGCGGTCGACGCGGCGATCGAGGCCAACCCAGATGCGGTCGCGGACGTCGCTGCAGGTGAGGCGGGGGCGATCAACTACCTCGTCGGGCAGGTGATGCAGCGGACAGACGGACGGGCGGACCCCGAGACGGTGAACGCACTGCTGCGCGAACGGCTGTAGCTCAGCCTTCGACCGCACGGTCAGCAACTGCTGCTGGCGGGGTGTGCTCGATGACCGACTGGCGCCAGCCGCCTCGTCGGAACCACCACACGCCGACGAGGAACGCAGCGACACCAGAGATGCTCAGCCCGACCCACATGCCGGTGATGCCCCACGCGAGTGGGAATGCGAGAGCCAGCCCGATGGGGAACCGGATCGCATACCGGGAGATGAGCGAGAGGGCCATCGAGGTGCGTGTGCGTCCCGCCCCACGAAATGCGCCCTGGATCACCATGAGGCCCCCGAGGAGCGCCCACACCGGTGTGACGATGCGGAGCATGTGGACACCCTCGGCGATGACAGCCGCATCGTCTATGAACAGTCGCATGAACCATGCCGGGGAGGCGAGCACCATGATGCTCACTCCACCGAGGAGCACCACCGTCCCTGCTGTGGCCCACCAGGTGACCGTCGCAGCTCGCCCGGGGCGGTCCGCGCCGAGGTTCTGCCCCACGCCGGTGGCGGTCGCTTGTCCCACCGCACCGGAGACGGTCCACGAGACGGACATCAGCCGCAGACCGATCCCATAAGCGGCGGTCACGACGGGGCCGAAGCGCGCGACGACCGCGGCGAGCGCCACCGCCGCGAAGGATCGGGCGAGCCCATCGAGGGTGGCAGGATAGCCGATGGTGACCACCCGCCGCATGAGTGTGGTGTCGAACTGGAGGTCGGTGACGCGGAGCCGGATTCCCCGGGTGCCCTGCAAGAGCAGACCCAGTCCGACCACCGCGGTCAGCGCTCGGGCGATGAGCGTCGCCACCGCTGCACCCTGGGTCGCCATGGCATCTACCGGTCCCCACCCGAGGATGAAGATCGGGTCCAGTACCACATTCAGCCCGGCACTCAGGACCACGAGCCACATCGCGGTGCGTGTGTCGCCAGCACCACGCAACGATGATCGGAAGATGAAGAATATGAACGTGAAGGGCAGTGAGAGGAACAACACCTCTGCGTACGCGAGTGCCTCACGGTAGACGATCCCCTCCGCACCGAGGGCCCACATCAGTGGATGCCGACCTAGGTACCCCAACAGCCCCAGCATGACCGAGACCACGATCGAGAGCAGAAGTGACTGGGCGACCACCCGCTCAGCGGTGCGGTCGTCGCCCGCGCCGATGTGCTGAGAGACGAGCGCGACGGTCGAGGCGGTCAGCCCCATCGCGACCGAGATGAACAGCCACGATGTGGGGAACATCAATGAGACGGCAGCGACAGCCTCGGGGCTCACGCGACCCACCCAGTACATATCAGCGAGGTTGTATGCTGTCTGCAGCAGGTTGCCGACGATCAGCGGCCACGAGAGTGCCAAGATCCCCGGTGCGATCGGGCCCTGGGTCATGTCAATGCGACGTGTGTTGCTGCCCACGGCTATGGTGACCGGGCGACGGTGGTGAACCTTCGGTCCACGAAACCTTTACCCACAGCTCGGCGCCTATCGACTCCAATGAGCACCGTCCAACACCTCATCGTCACCGAGAAAAACAATGTCGCTGAGCGGATCGCGACGATCCTCAGTGATGACACGGCGACGAGCGAGGATGTGGGAGGTGTGAAGGTGTATGGCTGGGGAGGCACACGGTGTATGGGGCTATCTGGCCACGTCGTCGAGCTCGACTTCCCAGACCGATACAGCGACTGGAACCATGTCGAACCCGCTGAGCTTGTCAATGCCCCGGTGGAGACGAAAGCCTCACAGCAGCGCCTCGTCGCGGCGTTGCGGCGGATGGCTCGACGGAGCAGACGGGTCACAATCGCGACCGATTACGACAGAGAAGGCGAGCTCATCGGCAAGGAGGCGTATGATATCATCCGTGATGTCGACCCCGAGATGGAGGTACGACGGGTCCGGTTCTCCTCGATCACCGCGCCCGAGGTGACGGCGGCGTTCGAGGCGGATGATGAGCTGGATTTCGCACTTGCGGAAGCGGGGGAGGCCCGACAGATCATCGATCTCGTCTGGGGTGCTGCACTGACGCGGTACCTGTCGTTGACCTCCGGGCGACGTGGGACGGACTTCGTGTCTGTTGGGCGGGTGCAGGGACCCACACTCCGATTGATCGTCGATCGTGAGCGGGAGATCGAGGCGTTCGTCCCCGACCCCTACTGGGAGATCACCGCCAAGATCGGTGATGATGAGCCGTTCGAGGCCGACCTCTATGTGACCGATGATGGTGGGAGTGAGCAGACGCGAATCTGGGAGGAGAGCGAAGCAAATGCTGCCTTCGAGACGCTACAGCAGGCCGATGAAGCCGTCGTGGATGACGTAGACAGATCGGTTCGTACCGACCGCCCACCGGTGCCATTCAACACGACGCAGTTCATCCGCGCTGCGGGGGGGATCGGCTACTCCGCGAGCAGGGCGATGGGGGTAGCAGAGTCACTCTACACTGCGGGGTACATCACCTACCCACGGACGGACAACACGGTGTATCCGGAGGACCTCGACCCGACGACACATATCGAGGAGTTCGCCGAGCATCCGACCTTCTCCGATGACGTGGCATACCTCCAAGAGCACGCACCGCTGTCGCCGACGCGGGGAGACAAGGAGACCACAGACCACCCGCCCATCTACCCGACCGGGGAGATTCCGGGACCGACAGACCTCGCAGAACTGGATAATGAGGATGGTGATGGTGAGGCGCACTGGGAGGTGTACGAACTCATCGTCAGGCGCTTCTTTGCGACTCTGGCACCGGCGGCGAAATGGGAGCGCCTGCGTATCGATCTCTCGGCTGCAGGTGAGCATGCGACGGTGCGGCTGAAGGCGAATGGTCGCCGGTTGCTGGAGGCAGGGTACCATACGGTCTATCCCTACTCCAACCGCTCGGAAGCGATCGTCCCTGATCTTGAGGCAAACGCGTCGCTCCCGATCAGCGATCGCACACTCGCTGACAAGGAGACACAACCACCGGGACGTCGGGGGCAATCACGGCTCATCGAGAAGATGGAGGAGCTTGGGATCGGGACGAAGGCGACCCGTCACAACGTGATCGAGACGCTGTACAAGCGCAACTACATCGAGGAGAATCCGCCACGACCCACCCAACTCGCACGTGCGGTTGTAGACGCTGCGGAGGCGTATGCCGAGCAGATCATCTCCGCGGACATGACCGCCCAGCTGGAGGCGGACATGGAGGCAATCGCTGCGGGTGATCGCACACTGGAGGAGGTCACACTCGAGTCGAAGGCGCTGCTGACCGAGGTGTTCGACACCCTCCACGAGGAGGGGGATGCGATCGGGGCGCACATCAAGCGGTCGTTGAAGGCGGATCGAACGGTCGGTCCATGCCCTGAATCCGATCATGATCTGGTGATCCGCGAAGCACGCAACGGCTCACACTTCATCGGCTGTGATGGCTACCCGGCGTGCGACTTCACGTACCCATTGCCCAACAGCGGTCGACCCATCACTACCGAGACGGTGTGTCCAGAGCACGATCTCGCCGAGATCAAGCTGCTTGCGGGACGTGGCACCACGACACATGGCTGTCCTGCATGTAAGGCGGAGGAGGCCGAAGCAATCGCCGACCGGCCCATCGGTCCATGTCCGGAGTGTGGTGCGACAGATGGGGGGCAGTTGGCGATCAAGGTCCTGCGGTCGGGGAGCCGGCTCGCAGGCTGCGATCGGTATCCCGATTGCGAGTATGCGGTGCCGCTCCCACGGCGGGGTGAGATCGAGGTGACCGACGAGATGTGTGAGGAGCATGATCTCCCGGAGGTCCAGGTCGTCACCGATGATGGCCGCGAGCCCTGGGAGCTGGGCTGTCCCATCTGCAATGCTGCAGAGTTAGATGCTCGGCGCAATGGCCGGTCCGATGAGGCCACAGAGGAGGAGGATTCGCAGGCGATCGAGGACCTGGCTGAGCAGGTCGTGGGGGCGACCGAAGAGACCTGAGCACCGACGTCATCGCCGGAGTTTTACCGCTGCCCGCGACATCCGCGTATCATGAGCGGACCGTGGAGGAGGTGGGATCACGTGGTGAAGGTGGACCCTGACAAGCCCCTCGTCGACGGAGACACATTCGAGGATGTCGTCGCGACTGGCACAGACGCGATCGAAATCGGTGGTACTCTCGATGTGACCGAGCAGAAGATGCAGCGGGTGATCGATGCGTGTGCGAGCTACGATATCCCACTGTACCAGGAGCCATCGAACCCCGCCGTCGTCATCGATTCGCCTGCCCTCGATGGCTATCTGATTCCCACCGTACTGAATGCCCGGTCGGCGTTCTGGGTGACGGGCGCGCACAAGGAGTGGGTCCGCATGGACGGTCCACTGGAGTGGGACCGGACCGTCACCGAGGCATACATCGTGCTGAATCCAGCGGCATCGGTGGCGGAGTTGACGGAGGCTGATACGGACCTGAATGCGGCAGATGTGGCAGCCTACGCTGCTGTTGCAGAGCGCATGTTCGGCCAGGAAATCGTCTACATCGAGTACTCGGGGATGTATGGTGACCCCAAGCTGGTCGCCGCAGCACACGGCGCATGCGACAGTGCGACCGTCTTCTACGGCGGTGGGATCACGGGCTATGACCGGGCATACGAGATGGGTCAGGTCGCTGACACGGTCGTCGTCGGGAATCTGCTGCATGATGCCGGGGCGGATGCAGTCGCCGAGACGGTAACAGCCGTGCGTGATGCACGAGCGGCGGAGCCCCCCACAGACGACTGAACCGACCGAGTTTAACCCCCCGCCGGCCGGAATCAATGTATGCATGACCGGACGCTGACCGCCGCGGTCGAGCCGGATACGACCGTCACCGTGATGGGGTGGATCCACGAGGTGCGAGACCTCGGCGGGATCGCATTCGTGCTGCTGCGTGACCGTAGCGGACTGATCCAAGTGAAGATCGAGAAGGACGAACTTGATGCGGCGCTCACCGAGCGGGCACTCGGGATGGCCCGGGAATCGGTCATCGCCGTGACGGGATCGGCCGCAGCAGAGCCGCGTGCACCCACCGGTGTGGAGATCGTCCCCGCAGCGATCGAGGAGGTCGCAGCAGCAGAGCCGAACCTGCCCCTCGACCCCTCCGGGAAGGTGGATGCAGAGCTGTCGACACGCCTGAGTAACCGGACCCTCGACCTCCGTCGTCCGGAGATCGCAGCGATCTTTCGGATCCGCGCCTGCGTCCTTGAGGCCACCCGGGCCGCGCTTCGTGATGCGGACTGCACGGAGATTACCACGCCGAAGATTGTGGCGACGGGCACGGAGGGAGGGACAGAGCTGTTCCCGATCACCTACTTCGGGGAGGAGGCATTCATGAACCAGTCACCGCAGCTGTTCAAGCAGCTCATCGCAGGATCGAGTCTTGAGCGGGTTTTCGAGATCGGCCCGATCTTCCGTGCTGAGGAGCATAATACCCCTCGGCACCTGAATGAGGCCACCTCGATCGACTTCGAGGGGGCGTTCTTCGATGCTGATGCAGCCATGTCCCTGGTGGAGACCGTGGTGATCGCGGCCTACGAGGCGGTCGCTGAAGAGTGCCAGACAGCACTTGCAACACTGGGTCTCGATGAGTTCGAACCTCCAACGGGTCCCTTCCCCCGACTCACCTATGCCGATGCGATCGATCGGATCAATGCCACAGGGACGTTGGCGGATGAGCTGACATGGGGCGATGACCTGTCCACCGAAGCAGAGCGGGCACTCGGAGAGGCGATGGGGGAGCACTACTTCATCACCTCATGGCCCTCGGAGATCAAGCCGTTCTACATCATGGACACAGAGGCAGATGCTACCGTCTCGACGGGGTTCGACCTGATGCACCCACAGATGGAACTGGTCTCAGGTGGACAGCGTGAACACCGCTATGATGCGCTTGTAGCTGGGTTCGAGCAGCAGGGCCTCGATCCCAGCCAGTTCGAGTACTACACGGAGATGTTCCGATATGGGATGCCACCACATGCGGGGTGGGCTATCGGGGGCGAGCGCCTGCTCATGACGATGTTGAATCTGGACAACATCCGCGAGGCGGTGCTGTTCCCCCGGGACCGTCAGCGGCTCTCGCCCTGAATGCGGGGATGACAGCGACCCATGCCGTGTGGGTTCCCGGACACATCACCGGCTTCTTCATGCCGGTGTATGCGGCAGACCCCGCTCGGTCTGGATCGGTCGGTGGGGGGGTCGCCCTCTCAGATGGGGTGAGCGTCACCGTCACACGGGCGCCACAGACAGAGATCGTGCTGAATGGACAGGCGGTGGAGATACCCCCGGTGCGGACAGTGCTCGAGCGGTTGGATGTGACGGGTGTCGTCGATGCTGTGACCCCCCTACCGTTGGGTGTGGGATTCGGAGTCTCAGGTGCGATGACGCTGGGTGCAGCATTCGGGGCACAAGCAGCTGGCCTGGTCGACCGACCCTCCGATGATCTGGTGCGCGTGTCGCATGTGGCAGAGGTCACCAGTCGGACGGGGTTGGGCGATGTCATTGGACAGGCGACCGGTGGCATCAGCCTCAGGCTCCGGCCCGGCGCCCCGCCCACCGGACGGGTCGAGCAGCTGCCGGCTGCCCCCACCATCGAGTACCTCATTTTCGGATCTCGCTCGACGGCGACGGTCCTCGATGATGCCGAGGACCGACTGGCAAGGGCCGGTCGGGAGGCCATTCGCGCGGTGTGGGCGAATCCCTCCCTGGAGGCGTTCATGATGGCGGCGGCCAGGTTCACCGCACGCACAGACCTGGCGGGCCCGCGGGTGCGGAAGGTGCTCGAACGGGTGGACGCGGTGGGCCACCGCGCAGCGATGGTGATGATCGGGGAGTCGGTCTTCAGCTGCGATGGTGGTCTCTCTGCGGCAGGCTATCGCCCCCACGAGGCGACGGTCGCCCCGGGACCGAGAGTGTTGTAACCGTGGCTGTCCATCCCTACGCATGACCGATGAGGCGATCCCATCCTCACACCCAAGATATGACTCGCTGATGACGCGCGCACGTATCGAGGCGGGTGTGGATGCGGGTATCACAGCACGCGGCGGACTGATCGCACAGGGGCGGGGTGAGGCATTCGACTACCTCATCGGGGAGCAGACACTCCCGACGGCGGCGACAGCGGCTCGAGTAGCAGCAGCGTTGCTGCTGGAGGCTGAGCATCCGGTCATCTCGGTCAACGGGAACGTGGCAGCACTCGTCCCAGATGCGACGGTTGCGGTCGCGACCGCGACTGATGCCCTGCTTGAGGTGAACCTCTTCCATGCAAGCGAGGAGCGGCGAGAGGCAATCGCAGCACACCTGCGTGCACACGGTGCGGGTGAGGTCGGTGGGTTCGACCGGGATGCTCAAATCGAGGGCATCGACCATGCACGGGCGAAGGTCGATACCGCGGGCATCGCAGCTGCAGATGTCGTGCTCGTGCCCCTGGAAGATGGTGACAGAGCCGCAGCCCTGGCTGCAGCAGGTAAGCAGGAGATCGTGATCGACCTCAATCCCCTCTCACGGTCGATGGTAGCTGCGACCGTGCCCATCGCGGACAATGTGACGCGGGCAATGCCCGCGATCGCAGCTGCTGCAGAGGAGCTGCGGACCACAGATTCGAGCGTCCGCGCGGCACTGATCACCGGGTTTGATGCAGATGCAGCACGTGCCGCTGCGGAATCTGCGATCAGAGAAGGCGCCCTTAGCTGAGTGCCGACGGGAGCTGTCCACCCAGGCGGGCACGGTCATGCGGGTCACTGAACGACAGCCCCGGACCCACCGCGACAATCTGCTTGGGGTTGATGTCAGTGTGGCTCGCGAAGTAGTGCCGGCGGATGTGATCGAGATTGACCGTCTCTGCGACCCCCGGGAGCTGATAGAGCTCTCGGGTGTGCCCCCAGAGGTTCGGGTACTCGTGAATCGCACGTCGGTTGCACTTGAAGTGGGTGTGATACACGTCGTCGAACCGTACCAGGGTGACGAACAGCGCGATGTCAGCCTCAGTCAGGGTGTCGCCAACGACGAAGCGCTGTTCGCCCAGCAGCCGATCATACCGGTCCAGCGCCTCGAACAGCTCGTCGATGGCCGCTGAGTACGCCTCTTGGGTATCGGCGAATCCAGCACGGTATACGCCATTGTTGATCGGTTCATAGATATCATCGATCGCGGCGTCGATCGCCGGACGCAGCTGAATGGGCGCGATGTCCACGCCGGTGGGCGCATCGAAGGCGGTCGAGAGCATCCGCATGATCTCCCTGGATTCGTTGTTGACGATGGTCTCCTCGACGGTGTCCCACAGGACCGGCACCGTCACACGACCGGTGTACGCCGGGTCCGCGCGCGTGTAGACCTCGCGGAGGTACTGTGCATCACCCAGTGGATCGGGGTGCTCCGCGGAGAACTCCCATCCATCATCGATACGCACGGGTTCGACGACGGAGAGGCTGATCTGGTCTTCGAGTCCCAGCAATCGTCGGGTGATCGCGACTCGATGGGCCCACGGGCAAGCACGGGAGATGTAGATGTGGTATCGGTCCGGGTCTGGGGGGAACCTCGCGTCGGATGCTGGTGAGATCGTATCACGGAACTGGGTGACAGATCTGGTGAACTCCCCCTGCTCGTTTGTGGCGACGAACGCATCTGTCCGCCACTCACCATCGACCATCATGTGCATCCCTGCTGGCCTCCTCTAGGGTACTGCATGCACACAACACGGGTCGCAATCGGGTTAGGTCTGCCGCGGTCGCGCACTGAGCAGCGCATCCACATGTTCAGCCACGGCGGGCGCATCAGCACCCAGCAGGTACACCATGGGTTCGATTCCGAAGGCCCCAGGATGGTGGACGATGAGCGGTGCCGCCTCCGAGCCCGTCAGTGACGTGGTCACCGTCTCAGCACCATCTGTTGGGTCGAACGCCACCATCTCGAAGCCAAGTTGGCTTGCTGCATCCAGCAGGTCACCCGGTGCAAGATTCACAGCCCCGCGCACAGAGATCCCCGCCGACCGCACAGCGAGGAGGATGGCTGCCACATGCCCACTGACACCAAACTCCGGGTCTGCAGGGATGACCGGCGCTCCCTTGACAGCGATGATCCGCCCAGGAACCGCAGCAATCGCACCACGATCGGTCGCCGTGTGCGTCGCCTCCACCAGGTTCATACCCACCGCCGGAATCTGCTCTGCGATCGGCTCGATCGCGGTCAGGCGTTGCAATCCCTGACGCAGGGAGGCGAGCACCGCTGCCCGCTCACGGGCAGGCGAGTCAGGCGCATGGATCGCCCCGAATCCAGCAACCTCGGCCAGTGCTGGTTCTGTGCGTTGATGAAGCTCTGCGAGCACACCGTCCTCCTCTAGCACGCGGATCAGCACCTCAAGTTCGATGAGCGCCTCTGTGGGGGTCATCGTCTCCGCTGCAAGTCCCGTCGCGACCGCTTCGATCGTGGACTGGACCTGCGGGTCCTCCACGACCGCGTGCTCACGGGTCACGGCTCCAGCAGCGTACTTCGAGACGGCACTCTGGCTGATTCCCAACGTCCCGGCTACCTCCTCTTGGGTCATCCCTTCATCACGGAGTCGCTCAGCCAACAGTGAGCGCACCGTCGGGAGAAACCGGTCGACGACGATCTCCTCGATGAACCTCATCGTGTCTTGTTGAACTCCGGGTCCGCACCGATACGGGACGCCTGGGGACCACGTTGGCCCTGATATTTCGAGCCCCGTTCGGTCCCGTATGGTCGTGCTGCGGGAGACGTCAGCTTGGTGAACACGAGCTGGGAAACCCGCATCCCTGGCAGAAGCGCCACCGGTGCGGTGCCGAGGTTAGACAGCTCGAGGGTGATCTGTCCCTCATATCCGGGATCGACGATGCCCGCTGTCGCATGTATCACGATCGCGAGGCGGCCCAGCGAGGACCGTCCCTCCACCGTCGCCAACAGATCGGAGGGGATGGCCACCCGCTCCTTCGTCGTGCCGAGCACGAAGTCACCGGGATGCAGTATGAACTCCTCACCATCTCCCACCGTCGTCTTACTCACGTACTCGTCCGTCTCTGACTCTCGGTCTGGATGGATACAGGGGATGTTCGTCCGGCGGAACTCCAGGAACTCCCCACCTAACCGGAGGTCGATGCTCGCCGGTTGTATCTGCATGTCAGGGTCATCGAGGGGCTCGACGACGAGGTCGCCCGCGGCGAGTCGGGCCTTGATCTCCTCGTCTGAGAGTATCATCATCTCGACTCCAGCGGGTGAGCCTGTAAATCTGCTGTCTGGCAAACCCGAGACTCAAGCCATCTCCGGGTGGGGATGGTGTATGAAACAGGCGATCGTCGCCCGTGCCGACCTCGGTATGAGTGCGGGCAAGCTTGCCGCACAGGTCGCCCATGGTGCGGTTGGCGCGATGCTCAAGAGTCCCACAGAGCTGCGGCGGAAATGGCTTGATGCTGGGCAAAAGAAGGTGGTCCTCCGGGTCCCGGATGAGGCAGCGATCATCGCACTTGCGGCGGAGGCTACGGATGCGGGGATCGCACACCGGGTGATCCGGGATGCGGGACACACGGAGCTCGCAGCATCCACGGTGACGGTCATCGCGATCGGACCAGCAGCGGACGGAGCCATCGACGCGATCACCGGTGATCTCAGGCTATGGTGAGTGCGGAGGCGAACGTCATCACGGAGCTCGGGCTCGACCAGCGGGCAACGACGCTCGCGGGGACCGGCGGACAGATCCGCACAGAGCTCACGGACTTCCGGGTCCGAGAAATCGAAGCAGTCGTGCCTGAGCCACTGCATGCAGACGCTGGTGCATACCCCCATGTTGTGATACGGGTCGGACTGCAGGGGTGGGATACCAACGCCTTCGCGCATACGCTTGCAGATCGACTCGCGATCGGCACCGAACGGATCGCCTGGGCTGGGACGAAGGATGCGCGGGCGGTGACGACCCAGCTGTTCAGTGTCCGTGCGACAGAGGTGCCGACCTTCCCGGAGGTGGAGGGGGCGACGATCGATCCGATTGGGCGCATGGGCCGACCGTTACAGTTCGGCGACCTCTGGGGCAATGAGTTCGAGATCATCGTGCGTGGGGCAACGGAGCCAGAGCGTGCGCGGGAGATCGCCGCGTCACTCGAGGCTGCGGGTGGCTCGGGCATCATCGTGCCCAATCTCTTCGGTCCACAGCGATTCGGGAGCCATCGTCCGATCACCCACCGTGTCGGTGCGGCGATCGTGGCCGATCAGCCCCGGGAGGCGGTCCGACGGTATCTTGCGGAATCGGGGGGTGGCGAGCCCGATGACACGGTCGCAGCACGTGCTGCAGTCGCAGAGGCGTTTGCACTCGCTGACGTGAACTGGGGGCGGCTCAGTGACAGGTTCGGGCGTGGGTTACGGTTCGAACGAGCGCTACTGCAGCGGATGGCAGAGCTGCGCCCGGAGACCGATGCGGCATGGCGTGAGGTACTGGACGTCCTCCCGTGGAACCTACAGCGCCTGTTCGTACACGCGTTCCAGGCATCGATCTTCAACCGCATCATCGCAGCTCGGATGCGGGCAGGAGTGCCCTTGGAGCGGCCGATCGATGGGGACCGTGTCGCATTCGTCGACGAGGATGCGCCCGAGGGGTATGCCCAACCAGACCTCACACGACTGACGGTTGCCACGGCGGACACAGAGGACCTCATCGCCCGACACTGTCGCGCGCGACGGGCATTCGTCATGGGGCCCCTGGTGGGCACGGACACAACACGGTGCGGGGGAAAGCCAGGAGATATCGAGCAAGCAATCCTCGAGGCGGTGGGCATCGGACCGAGGGACTTCGATCTGCCGGAGCCGTATCATTCGACGGGGACCCTCCGGTCGCTGATGATGTGGGTGGACCTGGAGTTGACCACGGATGTCCCACGTGGGGGGTACACGCTCCGGTTCGGTCTGCCGTCTGGAAGCTATGCCACGGCGGTGACGCGTGAGTTCATCGGACAGCCGGAGCTTTACTGACCGGTGACTGATGGATGTTGATGCGATGCAGACGGTGTGAAGGAGCGCTCGAGCGCCCGGGCGACCACTGTCTGCGCTGTGGCACCAGCAACACCGATGCGGTGGTGCTCGAAGTCGGACTGTCGGTGGCGACGGTGACGATGTTGCAGGAGATGGCGGTGGTGGGCACGACAACGGTCAGCACGATCGCCGATGAAGATGCACAGCTGGGCACGGTCCATCGACGGAACTACGCAGGGCGGATCGTCGACCAGCTGCATCGCAAGCGCGCCACCTCCGTGTACGCAACTGGCGAGCGGTCGATCATCGAGCGAGTTCGCGCGCAGGTCACCGCTGAGTGGTTCCGTGTTGATGCTGCAGACCCAGTCGCACATGTCACCACAGGAGGCAGCGCCGAGGAGCTGACCGTCGTCGACCGACCACCGCGTGAGAAGCTGGGTGGTCGGCATACGACACTGATCGGAGGACGGCGTGGGCGGGCGGTGATCCAGCTGATCGCCGAGCACCCGCATGTCAAGAAGATCATACCCGGGCCGATCGATGCCTCAGGTGGTCGATCGCAGGTGACCCTCCGTGCGAAGGTCACCCGGCCCGACCACAACGGGAATCTCCGGTTCATCATGGGGGATGGTACAAGCGTACAGGAGAACCGGATCGTGACGACAGCACGGGATCACAGCTCAGGACAGCGCGTGCGCGATGACCTGAACGCAGGCATCGCACAGCTGCTTGACTGATCGGGGATCTCGGTGGGTTTAAACAGGGCCTCGGACTATGCGGTCGATATGAGCGAGAAGCGCAAGGGGAAAATCGGGAGTGCGGGCCGCTTCGGTGCACGGTATGGTCGGGTCGCCCGACGTCGGGTCAATGAGATCGAATCCGCCATGCGCGAGGCAGAGGTGGATGGCGAGAGTGTCTCACGGGTCGGAACCGGCATCTGGCGGAATGATCGGACAGGGGAGATATTCACCGGTGGGAGCTACCGGCCGGAGACGCCCGGTGGGCTGCAGGTGCAACGGTCAATCCGTGCGGCGATGATCGAGGACGAACCGAGTGCGGAAGACGACGCAGAATGAGCTACAAGTGCTCGCGGTGCAAGCGGGATGTGGAGCTAGGTGAGTTCGGTGGCGTTCGGTGTCCGTTCTGTGGTCACCGCGTGTTGTTGAAAGAACGTGCTCCCACGATCAAAGAGATGTCCGTCGAGTAGCGTCAACGGTGTCACATCACATCGGGTTTACCTGTAGCTGCGAATCTACCGAGCAAGCAGAGGCGATCGCAGCGGCGATCAGTCCAGAGGTGGGGGCGATGGATGATCGGCGATCGGGGACGACGCTACAGCGGGATGCCGCCACGCTGACACTCCAGATTGCAGCAGATGATATCACCACCCTCCGTGCAGCGATGAACTCGTGGTGCCGACTGCTCTCGACGGCTGCGAGCGTCATCGGGTAGCTGCAGAATACGGGCCTTTTTGCCGGTGGATTGCCACCGTTGCGTATGCAGGGATCACTGCCGCCAGATGCTGAGGAGAAGCTGGAGAAGCTCCAGTCGCTGCAGACCACAGCTCGCCAGCTCGCAGCGCAGAAGGAGCAATCAGAACGGGCATTGACCGAGTCGAAGACCGCACTGGCTGCGTTGGAGGAGATCGACCCCGCGACCGACATGTACCGGAGCGTCGGGAGCCTGCTAGTAGAGACCGACTACGGCACTGCGGAGGAGGACCTCGGTGAGAAGGTCGAGAGCCTCCAGATCCGGGTCGACCAGCTGGAGCGGCAAGAAGAACGGATCCGTGATCAGTTCGAGAGTCTCCAGGAGGACCTCCAACAGCTGCTTGGAGGCCTCGGCGGCGGACCGAGTGTCGGCGGCAGCTGAGGTGTCCGCAGACGAGCCTGATGTTGATGCTGCTGCAGCAGCCGCGATCGCGGCGATCACAGACCGATTCGATCGAGGAGCGATCGATGATCTCGACATCTCCATCTCGGCGGTGGAGGGGATGCTCACCGTGGATGTGTACCTCACCGTCCCGGCGGCTACACAAGCAGAGATTGACGGGGCTGCGGCCGCCGCGGTGGATGCTGCGATTGATGTGATTGACGAGGCGGAATGAACCTACGCGAACAGGAATAGCAACATGCTGACGGCGGTCGCTGCGATGATGACGGAGACGGCCAATGCACCGCCCATGGTGATGACCGCATTCGCATGCGAAGCCAGCGTCTCGGTGCGGTCGTTACCGAAGACGGTGACGGTGGCCTGTTCGACGCCCACCCCGACACTGACAGGTTCGATGTCGGCCTCCGCCGCAGAGATGGTCCCCATGATGACCGACGCGAGCCGGTCACGGTCGAGTGCAGCGCCGACCTGATTGTTCGCCGTCACCGTGTTGACAACATGGGTGTCGGTTGTCGCGATCTCAATCTCGTCAAGGTCTGTGGTGCGGAGCAGCCGATCCCGGAGACGATCCCGCAGGCCAGGCTCCATGTTGTTGCCATCGATGAGGGTGTATCCCGTCCGCTGTCCGTCGACATCTACCACCATCGTCCGGATACCCAGGGGTCCGATGCCCTCGGACGGAGTCCATGGTGTCCGGTCCCACCCCACCCCCACTGCGAGGGCGCCCTGATCTGCTGTCGAGAGCCGGTCGCCCAGGAGTCCTGCTGCACTGATGAGGTCGAAGCCCCGTGGCGACCCTGGGGTCACGTGCTCGATGGGGTGGTCACTGACACCGTGATTGCTGTTGTGAGCATCCACGACCAACACGCGGTCAAGGCCGGTCCTGCGCGCCTCCGCCGCTGCCGACAGCCCCACACCGAAGTCGACATCATCTGCGAAGGCCGGTGCGAAGCTGCTCATGAGCAGGGCATCAGCTCCGAATGCCTGGCCGAGGATCGTCACCTCGCCCGATTCGACGCGGGCACTTCGCGTGGCCGTGTCGGTGTACCGCAGCCGGTCCATCACACGGTCGACGGCTGCTAGAATCGCATCAACCTCGCCATGGGTCACGAGGTTGAAATCATGACCAGCGGTGGCATGTGGTGCGAATGCCATCCCCTCGGCCGTTGCCGCGACCCGTTCAGGGAGGTTCCCTCCGCCGATCTCGCCCATCGGACCGGGGTGGATCATCGGCAAGACCACCCGGGCCTTCTCCGAGTCATCTGTCCGTATGGACATCACACTCACCGGCACGATCGCTTCCTCTCCGATGGCCTCGAAGAACTCCTCGAGCTCCTGGGAGCCCTCAGCGATGTGTCCGATGAACCCACGGAGGAAGTCCAACGAGGAGACACCCATGCTGCGCTGCCAGGGGCGATCGACGATCTCGATGAAGGCATAGACACCCAGCCCGTACAGCGCGGAGGTGATCGCGAGGAGCATGAAGTGATCGCCGGTGAGGACCGAAAATGCGGGCGGTCCTGCAGCCGGCCGGGTGATGAGTGGGATCACATACGCGTTCACCAGCGGTCCGCCGACCTCGAGGTACCGCATCGTACCGGAGTACACGAACAGGAGAATCGCTGCCAACGCTGGCTGAATCGCCGCAGGAATCGCTGCGATGGCGAGGGATGACCGGGAGACCGCCATCACAACGAGCAACCGGAGGGCGAAGATCGATGCGAGTCCGAAGATCAACGCATCGAAGATGAAGCGCTGACCGAAGGTGGTCAATGCGGCGATGCCACCGGCTGTGACCACGATGGCGACGACGATGAGTTCGGCGACCAGTGCCAGGAGGAAGGACCGATTGGTCGTCAACAGTCCACCGAGACGGCGGTCGACAGAGGTCGTCAACACCGCCGCAGCGACGGTCGGGAGGCCGATGAAGAAGATGCCCTCCCACGCATCTCGCCCGATGACGAACAGTCCCTCCCAACCCACCACGTACCCGCCTGAGTCGAACCCCGCGATGCCGGTGAGGGCAGCGATAGCGATCGCGAAACCGAACGAGATGTGCCATCGAGGAGCACGGAAGATGTAGCGTGAGAGGCTTGCGAGGTCGCTCTGGGTGGTGCTCATCGGTGCTGTACAGGTGCGCTAGGTAGCATCACACACCTGGATGAAATGCTCGAAGACCGCATCACCCTCGTCGGTGTGAGCCACCTCCGGGTGCCACTGGACCCCGTACTGCATCCTCTCAGGATCACTCATGGCCTCTATCGGGCACACCGCTGACGTTGCGGTGACATGGAACCCTGCGGGCACCTCGGTGACCTCATCTGCGTGTGATGCCCACACCGTCGTCTCGGGTGCCAGCGGCCCCACGATCGGATCATCCGGATCGGTGACCTCGACGGTCACATCCGCGTAGCCACCGTACTCTCCCGGACCGACGGCGCCGCCGTGGACCACCGCCATGATCTGCATCCCCAGACAGATACCCAGCACCGGGACTGACAGCTCCAGATATGCAGGTGCCTGTCCGATCGCATCGATGTCAGGCCCGCCTGAGAGGACGATCCCATCTGCCTCGACGCTCTCCGGTGCCACCGCATTATCGACGAGTGTGACCGCGACACCGAGGTCCCGGAGAGCTCGCTGTTCGAGGTGGGTGAACTGCCCGCCGTTATCAATCACCGCGATGGCGGTCATGCTTACGGCAGCTACTCCACAACCGAGCAAAAACCACCCGGTCCCTAGAGGTCATCCCGCTCGCTGGCCGGGGTGAATGAGAGCTCAGCCTTCTCAAGGGTCCGCCGCTCCTCGCGAGCTGCGATGGCGGCGATCGCCGGGCGTGCATCGTCATCAATCCGAGCGAAGGAGGTGTGGATCTTGGCGTGGCACCATCGGCACAGGCTGACTGTGATCTCATGGCCGGTTTGGGCATCGGCGTCGTGATACGACAGATGGTGCTCCTCGAGCAGGGGGCGTGCTGTACGCTGACCGGCGATGCGGACCTCCTGAAGTCCACATCGGATGCACGCCCGGCCTGTCGTCGTCGACCTGTACTTCGCGCACTCACGGAAGGGGACCGACGGCTCTGCGGCGACACAGGTGTACCCTGCCCGACGCCTGGCGGCGACGAAGCTGCTGTCCACTTCTGCGCGGTCGAGTGCATACCGACAGCGGCCGTCGTCCGTGAGATGATCGCAGACCCCAGCGACAGCATACGGGTCATCCACCCCGACACTCGTACCGAGGGGTGTCTTCTCCATACTGATAGCAGGTGATGACACTGCAAAAGGGCCGCGAACGTCCGTCGAGTCAACTGGTGGGATTTATATGCGATGCAAAACTCGCTGTAGTTGAGCACATGACTCGTGGTCGATTTATTGGGGGGTAGCCCCACCATTTCCCTCGCATCCCTCGTGGATTCCGATCTGACGGTTCGCTTCCTGGACACGACACTTCGTGATGGTGAGCAAGCACCAGGGGTTTCACTGTCACCTGATGAGAAGGCGGAGATAGCACTCGCATTGGACCGCGCAGGGGTCGATCTCATCGAAGCGGGGAGCGCCGTGACCGGTGCCGGGGAGCGGGAGACGATCAAACGGGTGACTGGCCTGGACCTCGATGCGCGTGTGACGAGCTTCGCACGGGGGGTCCAGGGGGACATCGACCTCGCATTGGATTGTGATGTGGATGGCGTGACGATCGTCGTACCGGCGAGTGACCGCCATATCGAACAGAAGGTGGGGACGACGCGTGCGGACGTGCGTGCGACGACGGTCTCATTGGTCGAGTACGCGAAGGACCACGGTCTGTGGACCGAGGTCATCGGTGAGGATGGCTCCCGTGCAGAGCTGCCATTCCTCAGTGCGCTCATCGATGATGCACTGCGCGCGGGAGCTGACCGTGGATGTTTCGCGGACACGGTCGGGCATGCATCACCCGAGCAGACGTATGCCTATGTGTCGGCACTCGCGGAGTTGGGTCCTGTCTCGACGCACACGCATGATGACCTGGGACTTGGCGTCATGAACGCGATTATGAGCATCGCCGCCGGCGCCGACGTGGTCCATGGAACAGTCAACGGGATCGGTGAGCGAGCGGGGAACGTGGCGATCGAAGAGGTGGCCATCGCACTCGCACACTGTTACGATATCGAGACGATCGACCTCACAGAGGTCTACCAGCTCGCACAGGTGGTCTCAGCGGCGACAGGGATCGCATTGGCACCGAATAAGGCAGTGATCGGCGAGAATGCGTTCACCCATGAGAGCGGGATCCACACCGATGGCACCCTCAAGGATGACAGGATGTACGAACCCTATCCACCAGAGCGGGTGGGGCGTGAACGTCGACTGGTGTTGGGTAAGCATGCCGGACGGGCCGGGGTGCGAGCAGCACTCCTTGAGCACGGAATGTCGGTCGGGCCGACGGCGCTTGATGCCATCGTCGAACGGGTGAAAGCACTCGGAGACCGTGGAAAGCGTGTGAGCGATGCAGACCTGCTGACGATCGCCGAGGAGGTCCTGGGTCGCGAGCGTGACCGGTATGTGGAACTTCTGGACCTCACCGCCGCATCCGGTGGCAGCACGCCCACCGCCGCGGTACGTCTGCGAGTCGGTGATGATGAGCGGCTTGCATCGGGGACAGGCAGCGGTCCGGTTGATGCTGCGATTAATGCGGTGCGTGCAGCGCTCGGGCAGGACGCTGCCGCACAGTTGGACTCATACCATGTGGATGCGATCACCGGAGGGACGGATGCGGTCGTGACGGTGGAGGTGCAGATGTCACGTGGGGATACGACAGTCACCGTGGCCCAATCCGATTCGGACATCACCCGCTGCTCCGTCGCGGCGATGGTGGAGGCACTCGACCGGCTGTGGGCGCGCAATCCACCCGCCCCGGCTGACGACTGATCGGATGTCTGACTACCGGGTCTCGATCAAGTCCTCTGCACGACGTAGCAACGGGGCGGTGGGACAGTTCGTGCACATCAATGGTGCGCAGACGGTGTTCCCAGACCGTGATGCCGCAGATGAATGGGCCGCGGAGCTGACGGCGAATGGGGACAGAGGGGTGTGGGTTCGTGATGCGAACCCGGGGGACGCATCCGCTGACGGCTACCTGATGGGTCGCGTGCGATTGCGGGAGAAGTGAGGGACTACTCGTCGCTGACGAGGTATGTCCAGCCACCGCGCCGCTCGAATCTGATTTCAGCATCGTCTGCGCGTGCTGCGGCAAACTCCGCGACGCGCTCGGTTGCAATGTCAGTGACCTCGATCCGGCTTAGTCGCCGTGGGCTGGTGCCTTCGATTGATGATTGCTGCATGGTACAAAGTGGACCGAAGGGAGGTATGTACCCCACCCTAGCATGGTGAAAGTGAAACTGAGAGGACGCCGAGGGTGAGATTTGAACTCACGAGTCCGTGAGGACAGCAGATTTCGAATCTGCCGCCTTGGCCAGGCTAGGCTACCTCGGCTCACCCGAAGGTCACCGAGATGGCGTTAATCGGTTTCGGTTCCCCATCAGAAGTCGCCGAGGGTGAACTGATCGCGTGCGAGCGCCTGGGCGGGGATGCCGAGCGCCTTCTGGATGTGTGTCGCGAAGCTCGTACGTGCCCCATGTGTCACATACACCCGTTCGGGATCGACCTGTCGGACCATCGCCTCCAGCTCCCGGAAGTCGGAGTGATCGGATAGCACGAACGTCTCGTCGTATCCACCCCGGTACCGGAACCCCTCCTCAACAGCCCACCCACTGAAGCCCACCCGTATCGCGCCCGTGCGGTCACAGAGCCGCTCGACGAATGAAAGCCGATTCGTCTGGGCAGGCAACACCACTACCTCTCCTGGTCCGGGGTCTACACCATGGTCGTACAGCTCGACCTCCAGGTCCGCATCGACCACCTCGCCGATCACACGATTGAGCCGCTCGATGGCGGATGATGTGTACACCCGCGGTGCCCCACCACGGTGAGCGAGGTGACACAGTTCCTGCGCTCGACCCAGGGTGTAGCCCATGCAGACGATCGGCCGATCGGTCGTGTCGGCGATGAAGTCGCAGATCGCAGTCTCCAGCGCAGGCTGTGGGTCGAAGACGAACCGGGGCTCACCGTAAGTCGCCTCAGTGATGAGGATATCAGCTGAGACCGGTTCGAACCCATCAAGAAACAGTCGGTCTCGCAACGAGCAGTCCCCGGTGTACAGCACCTGTAGTCCGCTGTCAGGGTCGGTGAATCGCATCGCCGTCGACCCGGGGATGTGGCCAGCGGTGAACTGCTCGATGCTCGGAGGCTCCACAGTCTCCGGCGTCGTCTCGCGACGGACAGCCGCAAGCTGCGCTGTCAGCTGGGACATGACGATCCGCGATGGAGCAGGGTCACTGTACAGGTGGTCACCGTGTGCGTGACTCAGGAAATTGATGTCACCACCTGGACGGCGGCCATCAGCGACGACGCGGAGTCCGGACGCTGTGGTGATCTCGATTCCGTCGGTCTCCCGGACGGTGATCGCATCCATCAGGAGCTCCCCTGTGCGCCGTATGCGGCCTCGACCTCCGCGAGTGTGGCCGCATCCCCCGGTCCGAGGTCCGGGCGCAGCCTGTGATACCTGGGGAACCGCAGCGCGTACCCGGAGTCATACGCGTCTGACCGCTGGATCTCCTCGAAGGCGACCTCCACGAGGAGGTCCTGATCGATGGTGATCTGCCGGCCCGAGGTCCCCTGCCTGCGCTCGAGGAGACGATCCGTCAGGACCTCCAGTTCTGCGTCGGTGTAGCCCGTCGAGAGTCGCCCCACCTCACGGACCGCCCCGCGTTCGTCGTCATAACAGCCGAGGAAGAGTCGACCGAGGTACTCGCTGCGGCGGCCCTCGCTCCACTGTGCCCGCGTGACGATCAGGTCCAACGGCTCCATCAGTGGCTTGTGCTTCATCATGAATCCCACGCGGGTGCCCGGTTGGTACGGTGCCTGGCGATTCTTGAACATGACACCCTCATGCCCTGCGTCGACAGATGCATCATAGAAGGACCGGGCTGAATCAGGGGATGGGGCATCCACGGCCGCTGCGAGATCGATCACGTCGGGGGTGGGGGTGCAGATGGACTCGAGTCGCTCGAGGCGAGCCGCAAGCGGACGGTCCAGGAGACTGGTGCCATCACACCACAGCAGGTCGAACAGATACAGTCTGACCGGCACCTCCTTGGCGATGGCGTGGATGTCGTGTTTCCGTTTGACCCGCCGGCTGAGCTCCTGGAAGGGGATCGGGGTGCCCGTGGATGGGTCGACACCGACGAGCTCGCCGTCGAGGATGACCCCCTCAGCAGCAAGCGCTCCATCGACCGCCTGGACCACCTCGGGGAACTGTTGGGTGATGTCCGCGAGCCGACGGGTGAACAGACGGACCTCACCATCCGCATGATGCACCTGCACACGGATCCCGTCGTACTTGCGTTCGATGCGGACCGCATCGGTCGTCGGGGCGACCGACAGCAGCCCATCGCTGAGGCCATCCGCCTTGGTCGCCAGCATCGCGCGGACCGGTCTGAATGGTGTGAGATCGATCGCTGCACACCCGGCGATCCCCTCGGTGGCAGCCACCGATGCCACGTGCGCGAGGTCACTGGTCAGATGATACGCACGCTCCACATGCTCAGACGCATCATCGATGTCTGGGCCGAACGCCTCGACGATCGCATCGCGGAGGATGCCCTCAGCGACACCCAGCCGCAGATGGCCCACCACCGTCCGTGCGAGGTAGCGAGCCTCCAGGGGGGTCGCGTCCGACAACAGTCCTGCGACGACCTGGAGGCGGCGACGACGGCTCCCCGCCCCATCGATCGCCGCGAGCCCCCGCAGCTCACGGTAGACGCGATCGACGGTCACGGGTTGGGTGAGCAGCGTCTGTTGTGTCGCATCGGTCATCGCTTCCTCCGCGGCCAGTCCCAGATCACCGCTGTCCCGCCAGAACGCCTCGATCTGCTCCTCGGGGACACCACTGGCCAGTGCCACCGCGGCCATCAAGCCACGGGAGGAAACCCCGATATCCGCATCCTCCCACGGTGCAAAGACCCGTCCACCCACCAGTCGGATGACCGGCTCGAAGTGGGGCATGTCCAGCTCTGAGAGCACATCGGCAAGCCGTGCGGTCTGTTCGAGCCTGCTGCTCGTCGACGCGAGCACAGAGTACGTGTCGACGAGGTCGGCATAGCGCATCACCGCCGCTATCGAGGCGAGGGATATAGCTGCTCGGCCAGGCTCTTATGTGCGAACCCCCCGGTGGGTGTATGCAGGTCTTCTGGCATCGTGATGACCTCCGCCGCACCGATAACGTGGGGCTGAGCACAGCAGCCACCGGGGAGGAGCCGGTGCAGCCTTTGGTTATCGAGGATGCTGCCCGGGATGCCGAACGCGGTCGACGAGCCGCGGTGCTGCATCGCCGTGGGATGGCCGCGCTTGTCACCTCGTATCGGGCGGATGATGTCGGAGTCGTCTGTGCGGCCGGAGAGCCGGCGGAGGTGATCGATGCGCTCGTGGGTGAGCAGTCGATCACGGCGGTGCATTGCAACCGGGTCGACACGCCGGTGGGGCGGGCTCGGACGGACGCTGTCGCTGCGGTGTGTGCAGCACGGGGAATCGAGTTCGAGGTACACGTCGACCACGTGCTCGTTGACCCTGCGACGCTCGCATCAGGGTACCCCAGCTACAGCGCGTTCAGACGGGCTTGGCAGAGCGAACCGATCAGCGACCCGACCCCCGCGCCCCCGGCGGCGGATTTCGATGGCATCGACAGGGGGAGCCTATCCGAACGGTCGGGGACCGTCATCGACCTGCCGACCGCGGGGGAGGCAGCCGCGATGGCACAGCTTGATGCATTCGTGACCACCGCACTCCCAGCCTATGCAGACCGGCGCGATGACCTCGAAGGGGCGGTCGTCGATGCCATCGGCCCCGTCTCTGAGCTGTCCCCGTATCTCGCACGTGGGATGATCGGCGTGCGGACGGTGTATGCAGCAGCTGCACCAGGAGACGAACGGGGGGCCCGGAAGTTCCGGGATGAGCTGTGCTGGCGTGAGTTCTATCAGCACCTGCTGTTCCACAACCCACAGCTGCCCTTCGAGGACTATCGGACCGACCAGGGTCCGATTGCATGGCGAGATGATGAACGGGGCCTTGCGGCGTGGGTGGCAGGGATGACGGGATATCCGCTGGTGGACGCGGGCATGCGCCAGCTCGCCGAGCGTGGGTACATCCACAATCGACCCCGCCAGGTGGCCGCATCCTTCCTCTGTAAGCATCTGCTGGTCGACTGGCGGGTTGGTGCGGCCCACTTCGCAGACCTCCTCACCGACCACGATGTGGCGAGCAACGCGGGGAACTGGCAGTGGATCGGGTCGACGGGCACCGACACCGTGCGGTGCCGGATCTTCGACCCGATCGCACAGGCACGGAAGTATGACCCCACAGCAGCGTTCATCCGACACTGGGTGCCCGAGCTGCAGGCAGTCGAGGCAGATGCGATCATCAGCTGGCCCACGCTGGAGGCGGCACAAAGGGAACGGCTCGCTCCGAGCTATGCCCAGCCCATCGTCGGTCGCGATGCGGCCTACGACCGTGCCCAGCAGGTCGTCACCGCGGCCGTCGAATCTGACCCGACCCGGTAGAGCAGTCTCACCCCTGCGACCTCCGGGCGCGGTTTCATATCGGAGACAGCGGTGAACCCCGGATGATGCAACATCGACCCAGCCGGCGGTTCCCGATCCCACCGACCGCCGGCCCTGGTGATGACGATGCGTGGTACAGTCCGAACGTCCGGACGCAGTACCGGGTCGGGTCGGCGGTGGTCACGATCTGCGCCGACAGCGCGGACATGTCGGTCTACAGGGTCCGTCGAGCGATCGGGGATCGGCAGGTCACCGATGGTGTCGATGCGGTCTCCGCAGAGATTGATCAACCTCCACATGAGCGCCCGTTGACGCGGATGGAGGCACGACGGCGGTGGCAACAGGGGCCCGCCGATGTGCTCGTTCGAGCTGCGGCGGCCGTCGCAGGTGTGGACCGGTCCATGTGCAGACGGATCGTCGACCGGCTCCATCGACGATGGTGGTGCTGGGGGCGCCTGACCGAGCTCGCGGTCGACGAATCGGTGATGGTCGTCGAGCAGAGCAGAGACCGACAACAGGTGTACCTCCAACATGAGTCGGCGGGGGGTGTTGTCGCGAGTACAGATCCGGCAGATCCACGGGTCGACCAGCTGTCGGTCGAGGAGGTTGCAGCGTATACCGTGCGGTTCGTGGGGATGCCGGTCGAGGTGCGGATCTGTACCGATAATGACCAGATCGGTGGGCCGTTCCGCTCCCGCTACATCGTCCAGGAACCCGCGCTCACAGCCGATGATGATGCGGTGATCGAACGGAGCAAGCGAGAGCTGTGGGAGCTACACGTCGACCCGTCACCGGGGAACCGGCTCGAACAGATCATCGCCCTCGTGGAGGATGTACTACAGGAGGAGGTGGGCCGACCGGCCGCGGGTGGGGCTGGACTGGGGGATCGACCGGAGGCGCCGGTGAGTTCCGATGGAGAGGCCCCGCCGAGGACGCATGGGTGGTCTCTGTTCGAGCGCTGTCGGTACCACATCCTGCGGGATTACCTCGGCGAGGGGCCGTTGACGATCCCACTACGTGACCCCCACCTCGAGGACATCGAGGCGAACCGCGTGGGAGAGCGTATCAAGGTTGTGCCACGGGCTACGTTGGGCCTCGAGGATGCGCGCGTCCCCACCAACCTCAGATTCGAGGATGAGGCCCGGTTTAGCACCCTCGTGCGACAGCTTGCAGCATCAGATGGCACACAGCTGAATGCAGCCTCACCATCTGCGAAGGTGAATCTCACCCTCGAGGATCAGGACGACCAGGAGACGATCCGCTGTGCTGTCGCACTGCCGACGATCTCCGCAGGTGGCCCACATGTGTCGATCAGGAAGCAGCCCGCAGCACCGATGACCCCGATGACGCTGGTGGAACGCGGCACGATCTCCCCGGCGTTGGTTGCGCTGGTGTGGCTGCTGTTAGAGCACCGCGGGGTCATCCTCTTCAGTGGCCCCACCGGGGTGGGTAAGACCACGCTGCTCAACGCACACATGCCACTGATCCCCGCCGACCAGCGGCCGATCACGATAGATGAGGGCTCGCAGGAGGTCTTCCTGCCCCATGAGACAGGGATCGCCCTGACCACGCGCGAGCATGATGTCGGCTCGAAGCAGGTGACGATGGCCGATCTCATGACGGAGGCGAACTACCTCAATCCTGATGTGGAGGTAATCGCGGAGGTGAACACGCCAGAATCGTTCCGCACCTTCGCGGAGGTGCTGAATACCGGACATGGTGTGGTGGGGACAACACATGCGGAGGACATCGATGCACTCGTCAACCGTGTGATCGAACAAGGTGTCCCGGCATATCTGGTGAACGAGATCGATCTCGTGGTGTTCCCCAAGCGGCATGGGAATCATCGATATGTGGGGTCTGCAGTCGAGATGCTGAGTCAGAGGACCTACGAGAGGCTCCCAGCCGCTGCCCGCGCTGAGGTCATCCAGAAGGATGGGTCGACACTGTACACGAACGAGGTGTTCTGGCGCGGTGCAGATGGTGCACCGCGGTTGGCATATGAACATCCCACACTTGATGTGGCGGGGTCTGGACCCGGTGACCAGGAGTACCGTGGGATGGGGCTGATCGATGTCATCGCCCGCCGGACGGACCAACCACCCGCAGCGGTGGAGTCGTCGTTCCATGAGAAGGTCGGGTTGGTGGGTGCACTCACAGAGGCGGGGGTCACGGACATGGCCACGCTCATCGAACTGATTGCCAGCCATCGAATCGACCCCGCCACCGCCAGAGAGCGGGTCGAGCAGCTGCGAGGATGAGCGCTGGAGGGGCGTTGCTGGGTGCGATCGATCGCCACATGCCCACCCCCATCGTTGTGGTCGCCCGGTCGGGACTGCACCGACCGCTCCGTCAGGTGTACCGAGGTGTGCCGCGGACGCAGCCGGCGACCATGTACATCGGCCGCATCTACACGCTTGCCCTGGGCACTGTGATGGTGGCCTCGGTGGCCGTACTGCTCGCGACAGTGATGGGGTGGATCGCACCATCGGTGCCGATGGTGGTGCTGAGCATCGCTGCGAGTGTGGGGCTGGCCGGTGCGGTTGTGTTCGCAGGATGGTCCCTGCCACAGCTCAGAGCGGAGATGCACCGACGGGAGGTCGCACGGACCCTCCCGGGAGCTGTCGATCACCTGCAGGTGCTTGCCTCGGGGGCGGAGTCCCCCCGTGCGATGTTCACGCGGCTTGTCGATGTGGACGTACATGGTGGCACCGGGGCTGAGTTCCGTCGGGTCCTCACGATCGCCACACTCAGCGGGCGTCTGGATGAGGGGATCATGACCGTGGCCAGGTTGACGGCCGCTCAGGAGTCGCTGAGGCCCTTTCTCGTGAACCTCCGGGCACATCTCGCGCAGGGGCCCGAAGCGCTCCGTGGGTTCCTCGCGTTGGAGGCACGGCTCTTGCGACACCAGCAGGCAGCGCACCGACGGCAGACGATGGGGATGCTCGAGCTGATCGCCGAGCTCGTCATGGTGCTGTTGGTGGTGCCGGCGCTCGTCGTCGTGATCGTGACGATGCTTGGCCCGATCGTCCCGGTGAGCTCGCAGGTCGTCCCGACCCCGGTGGGGGGCATGCCGCTCGGAGAGCTCATCGTGTACCTCGCCGGGGGGTTCGTCCTCGCCGTCGGCGGCGTGGCCGGACAGATGGTGGCCACCCTGCGACCACAAGAGCATGTGACGTCTGTCACACGGCCGGAGGGTGCGATGGCGACGGTCGCGGCGGCCGGGTCGAACCCCGCGGCGATGAGCGTCGTCGCCGCCGTGCCCACGATGCTGGTGACCGCAGGTCTCGGTGTGCTCGACGGTCGCCTCGGACTCGGGCTGGTGGTGGGGTTCACGATCTGGGCGACGACCGTGGGGATGGTGGGGTGGCGGCAGGCTCGTGAGGATGATGCGAAGGACGAGCACCTCCGCGAACTCGTTCACGCGGTGGCTGGGTATGTCGAACTCGGTATCCCCTTCGGCGATGCGGTCGAGCGTATCGCTCAGGAGACCGATCTGGGACCGCTACGCCAAGATGTCGCGCATCTTGCATTCGCCCTGCGTCTCCGTGATCGGCACCCGGATCATGAGGGACCGACCCAGGAGGTCGCCCTCGACCGGTTCGCCCATCGGGTCGGCACCCCACTCGCCGCACGGACCGTGGGCGTGATCGCGAGTGCACTCGCAGCCGGAGCCCATCCGCGACTGATCTTCGAGCGGCTGCAGACACAGGTTGCTGAACTGTATCGTACGAAACAGTCGATGCGGGCGGAGATGCAGGTGTATGCCGCGGTGGGGTGGACAACCGCGCTGTTGGTGGTGGGGATCTCCGTCGCAGCGACGACACAGCTGTTCGACCAGCTGTCGATGGTGAGCGCGATGGGTGGTCAGTCCATCGCAGGAGCTGGGTACCGTGTCATGTTGACCACGGTGGCGACAGCCATCGCCGCCGGTTGGTTCGCCGGGATGGCCATACGTGACCGGTATGCAGGACTCCTCCACGCAGGTGTGCTCTCGATGATCACGGTCACGGTGGGGTGGCTAGTGGGGATGCTGTGACCACCTCAGACCGTGGAGTCGAGGGGATCATCGGAGTGGCCGTGCTGCTTGTCGTGACGGTCCTTGCGGTCGGGACACTCACGACGGTGATGGGGTCGATGGTGACCGGTGGGATCGCCCACGCGGAGGTCGCGACCGTGGGAGGGACGCTGACGATGGTGACCGCAGCTGCAGATGATCCCACGATGCGGACGATGGTGATCCGATCAGGGACACTGTCAACCGACACACTGAGCCTGGAGATCACCAGCGGCGACATCACCGTCGTGGAGCAGGTGGAGGCGTTGCGATACCGGACGGCCGATCACGGGGTATCGAGCGAATTCGGCGCACAGATCCACACCGTCGATGGAGAGCCGGTCACGGTGTCAGGTCACCGCATCCGCCGGGCGGATGATCGACTGCTGGTGGGTGTCCCATCGGTACGATTGCACGAGGTCGACACGGTCGCGGCGAACGGGCAGGCTGTGCGCTTGGGCCTGCTGCCGCGAGTCGATGTCGACCACAGACGTTTGCCCCCCGCGCGGTACCGACTCCACCTCGAAACGGCCCATCCATCGGTGTGGCAGCAAATCCTCGAGGGGGTCGGTGCAGAGGTACACACCGGTGCGGATGGTGGTGGGAACGCGAGGGTCACCGCGACGTTCGATGAGCCGGTCACCATCGAGATCCTCACCGAAACGATCGAACTGGAGGTCGCCTGATGCGCGATCGGGCCCTCGCACCCGTCGTCGGTAAGATGCTCGAGCTCCTCATCGGATTGGCGCTGCTTGCAGCGGTGACCGGTGTGATGACGCTGGTGGTGATCCCAGGGCACACCGCGAGCCTCGGGGAACCCACCGGAGGCGTCGTGTTGAACCTGCTCGCAGAGCCCATCGAGGACGCGGGGTGGAGCACATCCCACACCGTTGGGAGCCGGCAGATCACCGTCGACCTGCCCCCGACCATCGCCGGAGATGAGTACCGTATCGAGGTGCGTCAAAATGCACTGTGGCTTCGCCATCCCGATGACGCGCTGGCGCTGCGACGCCCCCTCCAGCTCCCGGATGGCTGCCTGGTCGAAGGCGACGCGACCGGTGATGTCATCGACATCCATGTCGAACGAACGGAAGCCAGATGTGCGATCTCCATCGGGGTGGATGATGACCGCTGAGCGTGCACAAGCAACGCTCATCGGGCTGCTTGTCGCTGTGATCATGCTGACGATGACCCTCCTCGCAGTGGTGTCCATCTCGACTGTGGTGGTCGAACACCAGTCCACCGCGGCGCGGGCAGTGGCCATCGGCGACCTCGGCGACCACTGCGTCGAGGCCGCACCGGACAGGTGTGTGGACGAGAGCATCCGCCAGCTCGCGGTCTCGGATCAGCCCCACCGGGTTCGGCTCCGGTCGGGTCGGCACTGGATTGGCATCAGCACGGATGCACTGGCGCCGGTCAGGATCGTGCGGATCGACGGACAGGTTGTCCTGTCCGATCCCGCCGGGTTGGATGGGGTCTACAGTGTCACGATTCCGAGCCCGGGCCGATACACGATCACCGCCGATGGTGGCAGGGGGATCATCCGCCTGCGGCCGGGGGACGGATGACGTCTGCTGATGCGCGTGGACAGCTGGCCATGTCGGTCATCGAAGCCGCTGTTGCAGCGATGCTGATCATCGCTGTGATCGGGGCGATGACGGCCATGCCGCGGGCGCAACCGATCGACGGGGGCTCGCTTGATGCCACCGCGGCTGCGGTGGCTGCGACCCTGCAGGAGGATGCACATCGCACAGCTGTCATACAGATATGTGATGATGAGCACGGCGGTGCGGAGGACTATGTGCGCACATTGGTGGAGTCGATGCACCGGCCGGGCATGGGGATGCAGGTCCGCATCGGACGGGAGGTCTTCGGACCGGTCGTGCCGGCGGGGCCGGTCGGGCGTGCGGTGGCACTCGTGCCAGGATGCGAGCTCGAGGTGTTGGTGTGGGCCATCTGAACGAGCGTGCACAGGCGGTGCTGGTGGTTGGAGCCGTCATCGCAGGGTCCCTGCTCATCCCGCTGTCAGTGATGGCCGAGCTGCAGACCACCCAAACACATCCAGTGGTTGAGCCGATGGATGTGGACGCGCACGATGAGCTGCTGCATGAGACGGTGACTGCTGCCGCGGTGGCCACTGATGGAACGCCCGCATCGATGGATGAGCGGATCCGCGCGGACACGGACATCGTCCATGAGCATCATCTCTCCGTGGGACGGGTGGTGCGTGTCGCGTATGATGAACACCACGCAGCCCGGCTCGCGACACATGCGTGTCCAGAGAGGACCGCTTGTGGAGCCCACGGAGGGATCATCTTCAGCTCCGACGCCGCGGAGTCGCGGGTCATCGGTGTGGTGTTCAAGACGACGGTCCTCGGACCCGATGAGCGGGGGGTGCTGAGGACGACCGTATGGGTGGAGCAGACGGGATGATCCAGACAGACCGCCTTTCACCGCCGGATGGAGTCGGCGATTCCGAGCAACTGTGGGACCGCGGTCTCCGCGAGCAGCCGGGACGCGACCGCGATCCCATCGGTGGTCGTCGGACCGCTCGCACGCTTCGGTCGGTCGACGCCAGCGTGGTTGAACAGCTGGGAGAGGAAGCCAGAGCGGACCGCAGCGTTCTCGAAGAGGCCATGTAGGTAAGTTCCGCAGACTCCGTCGACTGCAGCCCCGAGTGTGATGGGATCGGTCACACCATCTGTGAAGGGAGTAGCGACGGGTTCTGTCGCTCTGGTCCGTCCCCGGTGAATCGCATAGCCAGTGACTGTCGCATCCGTTGTGCCCAGGATGGTGTCTCCGGTGTACTGGCAGGTGACGGGCGTGACCCGTTTCGGCGCGGCGAAGTGTGTCTCGACGGGGAGTCGCCCCAGCCCGCGAACCGATCCTGCACCGATGGGTGACTCATATCCGGGGTCAGTAAGCTGCTCACCCAGCAGTTGATAGCCCCCACAGATGCCCAGAATCGGCCCGTCATACTGCCGAAGCTGTGCTGCGAGCCCACCGGCCTCGAGCTCTTGCATGTCATCGACCGTGTTCTTCGTGCCCGTCAGGACGACCGCATCGGGTGTGCCCAAGCGACCATCTGGGGGGAGGAACCGAAGGACGACGCCGGGGGTGCGGCGCAATGGGTCCAAATCCGCCGTGTTGGCTGCCCGCGGCAGGCGGGGGACGGCGATATCCACGGCCTCCGGAGCATCCACATCACCACGCAGTTCGGTCCCCATGCCGGGATACGAGAGACTGTCCTCGTCTGGAAGCGGTATGGCGGTGTGTGGGATCACCCCCAAGATGTCCACACCGACCTCAGCCTCCAGCATCGACCGCCCCACCGTGAACAGTGCAGGGTCGCCCCGGAACTTGGTGATGATGATGCCGGTGAGCTGCTCACGGAGATCATCCGGCATGAGCGCGACGGTCCCTACGACCTGTGCGAAGACCCCACCCCGTTCGATGTCCGCCACGAGGATGATCTCCGCGTCAGCATGGCGAGCCACCTCGATGTTCGCCAGGTCACGATGCTGGAGATTCATTTCCGCGATGGAGCCCGCACCCTCTGCGACGATGACCTCCGCATCGGCTGCGAGGCGATCGTAGGCTGCCAGTGCGTGATCCCGTGCGGTGTGCCACTGATCTGTGTAGTACGACCCCGCGGCGACCGCATCGGTTGCGATCCCGTCGATGATCAACCGGGAGTGACCCGCACCCTGGGGTTTGAGCAGCACCGGGTTCATATCAGTCGTCGGGGTGAGACCCGCGGCTTCCGCCTGGATGGTCTGTGCCACCCCGATCTCACCGAAGGGTGGGTCCTCCAGTGCGGGTGAACGGAGCACCACTCGTGCCTCATTGCTCATATTCTGCGCTTTGAAGGGTGCTACCGAGACGCCGGCTGTCGCGAAGAGGTGGCAGAGTCCCGTCGTGACGGTGCTTTTGCCAACATGACTCGCGGTCCCCGCGATCAGAATCGTGCGGGGGCTGGGCATCTCAGTACTCGGTCCCCCGCCGTGCGCGGACACCCGCATCGAAGGGGTGCTTCTGTTTGCGTACCGCCGTGATGAGGTCGGCACGGTCGATGAGGTATGTGGGTTCGGTGTGGCTCCCGGTGAGGATCACCTCAAGCCCAGGCGGAGTATCATCCAGCAGCTCGAGCACCACCTCACATGGCACCAGATCCTGGTCGACGGCGTAGAGTATCTCATCGAGTATGAGCATGTGCATCCCATCGATCGGAGGGCCGTCGAGCGGCAATGATCTGGTGAGATCGATGCTTGCAGCTGCAGCAAGCAACTCCCGGGTCCGTGCGACCGCCGCATCCGCCTTGAGCTGGTGGTCCTCGTCCGCACTGCCATCGTTGAGCCGGTGCCAACCGTAGTGGCCAGTGTTCTCGTATGTGAACCCTGGCATGGCGGCGATCGCGTTGTACTCGCCCCGCACATCGGCGACGGAATCTGCACCCCCCTTCATGTACTGGAGCATATGGACGCGGTAGCCGTGTCCCGCAGCCCGGAAGCCCATGCCCATCGCCGCGGTCGTCTTCCCCTTGCCATCACCCCACCAGACCTGCACCCGACCGAACTCCTCTGGAGCCGATGGTGTGATCGATCGTGCGGTCGGCCGTCGGCCGCGTCCAGGTGTTGGCCGGTCCTCAGCGGTCATGTCCTATCACCGTCAGCGCTGTGTATCAACCTGAGGGGTGTGACCACTGGGCGGGTGCTGGTGGAGCTTCCGTGTGCCGCATCACGGGAAGTCGGCACCGGGACATCACCGTACCGAGCGTGCAGCGATGCGGCGATCGCATCCCGGACACACGCCCGGACGGCTGCGCCCACCGGGGTGACACTCCCCGAGAACCGGACCGTCGATGCACCCGATACAGCCCCGACGATGACTGCATCGGATGAGGTACCGGGTGCATCGGTCAGTCTCAGCAGGGTCGCAGCCTTCGCCTCTGCGACGACCGCGATCAGGTTGTAGAGAGCCGCATCCGTCAACGGCACATCCACTGCGACGAGCAGATTCACCGTCCCATCCGGTCGCCGATCGGTGCTGACAGGGACGGCGGTGCCGGGTGGGGGTAACAGCGCGGGATTTGAGACACCGGCGGTGGCGATGACGGTCGTCTCCTCAGACTGTGCGACGCGCGCATGGCGCATCTCGACCCCGGTGAGCAGTGCGAAGCCTTCGGTGTCGAATCCCGCGTCATTGCGACGTGTGTCGATGTATGCCCGGAGATCAGTCTCACTGAACCCCTCCGGGACGGTGATGTTGTACACCGCATCAGCGATACCAGACCCCCCGGGGTGTCCTGTCGAGACCCACCGGTAGCCTGGTGCCCACAGCTGGGCGACCCCATCTGCGCGTCCCACGCGCAGGCGGTTAGAGTCACACATGCTGAGCTCCGCCGAGTAGTGCGAGCACTCGGTCGTTCTCATGGGGGCGGCGCACCGCCACCCGGATGTGCTGGTCGTACCCCTCGAAGCTGCGGGCATCTCTGATGGCGATCTCGGCAGCGGCCGCTCGATCGCAGAGGTCACCCACCGGGTCGGACGGATCGAGGGCCAGAGCCGACGGATGCCGTGGGCGACACAGCAGAAATGGTGCGGCGGATGGACTGACCTCGTAGCTGGGTTCCAGAGCAGAGCGCATCCGTGTCCGCTCGATGCCGACACGGCGACGTGTCGCCTCGATGAAGGAGACCTGTCGCAGGCAGTACGCCGCCACCGCCGCTGCGGGGGTACCGATCGGCCAGGGGTCGCGGACGGCCTCGACCCGGTCGCGGTACGCCGGCGGGACGATCAGCGCCCCGGCACGGAGCCCTGGGAGACCGAAGAGCTTCGTCTCCGACCGTGCCACCACAGCCGCAGGATGCCCCGCCGCAGATGGCATCTCGGTGAAATCGATGAATGCCTCATCCAGCAGCACGGGCACCCCCTCTGCTGCCGCCGCGTGCAGCAGGTCCGCCCTCCTGTCGGCGGAGATCAGCCGTCCGCAGGGATTGTTAGGAGTACAGACGATGACGAGGTCTGAATCGGAGACATCCGTTGTATCGAGGTCCATGAGCGCGACCGGCCTGAGCTGTCCACCCGCATTCTGGACCAATCGCGCATACTCGCCGAAGGTTGGTCCAGCGACCGTGACGGTCGCATCACGCTCGACGAGCGCGGTGATCGCGACCGATAGTGCCGCGATGCCGCCACCTGTCGGCAACACCCATGACCGCGGACACGCACACAGGTCTGCGACTGCCGCGGTGTATTCGGGATGCGAGACGCGGTAGCGATCACAGCGATCGAAGCTACGGGCGAAGACCGTCTTCGCACCGACGGGCACAGCAGGGTTGGTGTTCGCAGAGAAGTCCAGCACCCCGGGGTCCTCGACCCCGCCGTGTTGCACCGGGGGCATGCTCAACCGCACCCCCCAGCGGGATCGACTGCGGCGTTCATCCGGTCAAGCGTCGCCCGGGCAGTCCGACAGACCGACGTGACCACGTGCTGCTGCTGCGCAATCCAGAGGGCGCCACCCATGCCCGCCCCCTCCTTGGCCACACCGGTTGTGTAAGCACCAAGTGGCCCTGCACCCGGCTGATCGAAGTCGGGGTCGGTGGCATGCACATCACAATCGAATGCTCGAACCACCGCAGGAAGGCTGGGCACGTCTGCGAGCAGGTACGGTGTCGTCGTGAGCAACAACTCGTCGGTGACCCCCAGCGCGCGCAGCATGGCGATGACGGTCACGAGCTGCGTCCCGCCGCCGAGGATCACCTCTGTCCCCGTCTCGAGGGCGCCCCGTGCGATGCCTGCCAACGCGAGGAGGACCGGGTCTCCGACCCGTGTGGCCACCATGATCGGGTCGCGATCTGCATCCGTCCCGTCCAGACCAGCCGCCGAGAGCGCCACCTCGCATATCTGCTGCTTCTTGCCCAGGGGATTCTGTCGCAGCGAGGAAGACGCCGGCATGGTGACACCGAGTGCCATCCGCACCGCAAGCGCGGTGGTCGTCCCACCGGGGATCGTCTCTCCGAGGACGATCGTGCGATCTTGCACAGTCTGCCCGTACCGCCGACCCGCATCGAAGAGCGCACGGCCCCCCGGGACTGAATTGCCCAGGCGGATGTCCGCACCAGGTGTGCGTCCGAGCTGCACCGTGGGGGCACCCGCAGCCGTCGCCATCCCCGCATCAACGACGGTCACCGGAGTGTCGGTCAGGCCGACTGCTGCATGCGTCACCACCGCAGGTGTCGGACAGCCGGATGGACTCACCGGGAAGACCGGCGATTCTGTCGGCTGCCCATGGATTAACACCTCAGCATCCGCTGCGGGGGTGTGTGCCACGAGCGACGGGGAAGCACCGGCTGCGGTGAGCCCCTCGATGGCAGCCGTCTGCGTCGAGCCCGCGACAACAATCAAGCGCATCTCGTCCTCGCGATCTGGAGATCGGTCCACGTGTTGACGTTGATCGACACTGCAGGATCGAACATATGCACCACCTCATCTGGGTCTGGACCGACGATGTTCAGGCCGACGGGGATGAGGTCGGCATCCCCGTAGCGAGCTGCCACCGAGCACCCCAACCATCGCTTCATGTGAGTGGAGGTGACGGCCGTCACCGCCCGTCTGGATGCCCTATGGCTGCAGAGCAACCGCTGGATGTGTCTCGGTGCCACCCCCGGGATGTCCGCGGTGACCGTGAGGAATGGTGGTTCGAGCTCCCCGATGACCGCGGCGAGGTCCTCCACGTAGCCCACACCGGGTGTCTCTATCAGACCGATCTCGTGATCGCACACCCACTCTCGCGTTGCTGGTGTATGCCTGCTGGTCGCTGCATGGACCTGGTCGATCCCCCTCGCCTCGCACGCGCGGATGACACGGGCGAGCATGGGTCGACCACCGACCTCGATCAACGGCTTCTCGGTCCGACCCGACAGTCGACTCCCCCGACCACCACACATCACGACAGCGTCCATACGACCACCCCCACAGACAGCACACCCAGCCTGACAAGTTCGTTTGATGCACCGAGTGTATCACCTGAGATGCCACCCACGAGTGAGATGCTGACCCGTCGGATGAGCCAGGTCATGAGGCATGCTGTCAGGATCATCGTGATGGTGACGGCGACACCGCTTGCCAGCCCGATGACGATGCCTGGCGTCGCTGCCAGGGCAGCCCACCACACATCCGACCTGCCAGCCACAGCGGAGATGCTCGCACCGAGACCCTCGTGTGCGGGTGCTGTGAGACAGGCGAGCACCGCCATCGCCGTCTTCGCGAGGACCTCCGCGAAGACCACCACCCCAATCATCGCCATGGTGGGAAGTGATTGGAGCGCTCCGAATGCACCGACCAGCCCCCCGAGCGCGAGGGTGATGCCGAGGACCGCCGCAACGCCGATGCTGTGGTCATGCATCACCTCCCGCCGCTCGGCCGGCGTGACCAGCTGGTGTGCTGCGAGAGCGTCGAGGGTGTCAGCGAGTCCATCGAGGTGGGTGATGCCAACGGTGGTATACAACACAACCACGGTCATGACCGGCGCTAGTGCTGTCGGCAGCGGGAGCAGGAGAAAGAGTGCGGGGCCCAAGCCGATTGCCAGACCCACGAGCGGAAACACCCACGGTGCACCCCGGAACGCATCCCAGTGTCGGTCCTGGGCCGCGACTGGGAGTGTGCTGAGAAAGCCGAACCCCCCTCGAAGTGCGCTCAGAACCACAGGATCACCACACAGATCGCAGTAACGATGATGGCGGTACGGCGGATGAGGCCGATGGCCGAGCTGACAGCCGTTGCATCGGGTGGTATGCCCGTATCCGCCGGGTCGAGGCGATACGCACCCTCCTTCTGGAGGGTCACACCGGAGACTGCCGCATAGGTCGCCATAGGCCAACCACTGTTCGGGGAGGCAGGTCGCTTTGCATGGATCCAGAGACGACGATCGAACAGGAGACGGAATCGGCCACTGGTCACAGCAAGCAGGAGTGCCGTCACTCGGGATGGGACGAGCTGGAGGAGGTCATCTGTCCGAGCCGCCGGCGTGCCGAGTGGCCGATCGACGTACCCGATCATCGAGTCATACGTGTTGACCGCCTTGACGGTGGCTGCGGTGGACAGCCCGACAACAGGCGAAATGGACGCACCGATTGTGAATGCCAAGACTGTCGCGATGAAGCCGTCTGAGAGATTCTCCGCGAGCGACTCGAGCACTGCTGATCGAAGGGCATCAGCGCTGGCGTCAGTGGTATCTCTTCCCACCAGTGCTCGGATATCTTCCCGCGCGCACCGAAGATCGGCCCCTATAGCTCCATCAACGGCCGCTGCCACATCCGTGAGCATGCGGATGCTCAACAAGGTCGACAGAGCGGTGCCGATGACGAGCGCCGACCCGAGTGGGGGTAATCGCACCGCCAGATGACCGATGACCGCATAGCCCCCCGCAAAGACCGCTGTGCCACTGATGAGGATCAGCACCCCGGCGAGCGTAGGGTGCCGGTATTGGTCATCCACCGCGGCGATCCATCGCCCCAACAGCGCCACCGGATGGATACGTCGTGGTGGTTCGCCGGCAAGGGCGTCGATGAGCACAGCACCAACGAGGGAACCAGCTGCGATTGCGCTCACGGGATCATCTCACCATCCGTGATAGCTCATCAAGCCCACTCCAATCATCGCCGGCAAGATGTAAGAATCGACCACCTGCGGTGGAGATCCCCCCGTCGGACCGGGGGCTGTCACCCACATGTATTACATCCTGGATATCAACCCCGAGCGATGCAGCGAGCGCATCGAAACAACGGGGGTCAGGCTTCCGAACACCGACATCAACAGAGCTCAGGACGACATCGAAGAGCGATTGCTCGATTCCCAGGCGGTCGAGCGTCTGAGGTACGAGCCCAGTGAGCGAGCAGTTCGAGAGAATGGCAGACCGCATCGGAATCGTAGCCACGATGTCCAACAGTGCATCGCAGATGAGCGTCTCTGACACTGGGGTATCAAACGCATCCAGCAATGCTGCATGTACAGTGTGGATCGGAGCTTCGCTACCACTCCTCCGCAACGCTGCGTAAACATGCTGCTGCAGCGGGAGCTCGACCGCTGGATGAACATCGAACTGGTGTGATCTGTACTCCGTGAGGAATGCAGATGATACTGTGACGCCGTGTTCACGGAGTGCGTATGCCACCTGCTCTTCAGGTGCCTCGGGTGTCGAGGCGACAGCGAGTGTTCCGAAGAGATCGACACTCAGTACCACTGAACTTGAATTGGTGAAAATCAACTTGAACTTGTTGGGGGAGGTGTTAGACAAGATGTCTTACATTCTCATAACATTTATATACTGTCCAGATGACGGTTGTCTTGCGTAAGACAGTCGTCTTACACAATACCCGCCAAATCCCCTGTTCGCGGCGGTTATATCGGGGATTCGGGGGCACTGTGTATATCGCGGCGTCTTACAGGGGGACTACAAAAACATGGAGCGCGTAACACTACGAATCCCGAAGCAGCAGATCGAGGAGGTCGAGCATATGGTCGAATCTGGGGAGTTTCCGAACCGGTCGGAAGCAATCCGGTCAGCCGTCCGCGAGATGCTCAATGACCAGCAAACAGAGCGTCGAGACGCACCGACGAAACACACGTGGGCGAAGGTCTGAACGATGCAAGATATAGTCAGAGAGGCGATGGAGCGCGACGAGCAGGAGCGCGCCTCAAGTGTACCAACACCGGATGCAGAGGAGTTTGGCACACCCCGAATCGTCATCGTCGGTGCAGGGGGAGCGGGGAACAACACGATCAATCGGTTGTACAACATCGGTGTCGACGGTGCAGACGTCATCGCAATCAACACTGATAAGCAGCATCTGAAAATGATCGAGGCTGACACGAAGATCCTCGTCGGTAAGTCCCTGACCCAGGGGCTGGGTGCTGGTGGTGACCCCCACATGGGTGCCCGTGCGACGGAGATGGCCCAGGGGACGATCAAGGAGGTCCTCGGTGAGGCGGACCTCGTGTTCGTGACCGCGGGTATGGGAGGCGGCACCGGCACAGGCTCTGCACCGATCATCGCGAAGATCGCGAAAGAGCAGGGCGCGATCGTCGTCGGGATGGTCTCGACGCCATTTGATGTCGAGCGTGCGCGGACGGTGAAGGCCGAGGAGGGGCTCGACAACCTGCGCAATGAGGCCGACTCGATCATCGTCCTTGACAACAACCGACTGCTCGACTATGTGCCGAACCTCCCGATCGGCAAGGCGTTTTCCGTGATGGACCAGATTATCGCTGAGACGGTCAAGGGGATCTCGGAGACGATCACCCAGCCGTCGCTGATCAATCTTGACTACGCGGACATGTCGACGATCATGAATCAGGGTGGTGTCGCGGTGATGCTCGTCGGCGAGACATCGGACAAGAACAAGACGCAAGATGTGGTTAACGACGCGATGAACCATCCACTCCTGGACGTCGATTACCGGGGGGCGACCGGTGGACTCGTGCACATCACCGGTGGTCCGGACCTCACACTCAAGGAGGCAGAGGGGATCGCGAACAACATCACGGAACGCCTCGAGCCGAGTGCGAACGTGATCTGGGGCGCGCGCATCCAGGAGGAGTACAAGGGCAAAGTCCGCGTGATGGCGATCATGACCGGCGTGCAGTCAGCACAGGTCCTCGGGCCATCGACCCAGCGACAGGCCGATGCCGCCCGTGGAATGGTCGACACGGGATTCACGCCCGCATACGCGGACGGTGACACCGGTGGGGACTGGCAGTCGGATGGCGGCCGTGAGAATCTCGAGCGCCAGCACGGTCTGGACGTCATCCGCTGACGGCCACCGGCGAATTTCTTTCTTAGGCGGTATCCAACACAAGCTGCAGCTCGCATGCACGGCACCGATCACGCAGAGTGGGCGCGCCGCATTCGACACATGAAGACAGCGGTGCGGACGGTGCATCACCACTGCTGTCTGCGGCCAACGCCGCCAACTCAAGATATCCCGCCATGATAGAATGGCGTGTGCCAGGGTGCGCATCTTCGAGTGCGAGCATGTGATCTTGGATCTCCGCGCGGAATGACTCACTGCTGTGCGGGCATGTCGCCGAGTGCACCGGTAGGTCCAGGGTGTGTGCATACAGTGCGACCTCCTGCTCGGGGATCTCTCGGAGTGGTTTCGCTCGAGGGACGAACTGGGGGTGCGGGCGTCGCTCTGACAATGGGCCCAGCGAGGCGTCGTAGTGCTTGGCAACCTGCTCCACGTTTCCCTCGAAGATGTTCATCAGGGCGGTCTCCGCCTCATCATCCAGGTTGTGTCCTGTGAGGATGAGGTCGGCGTCCACCGCGACAGCAGCCCGGTCGAGGAGGTTGCGACGGAAGACCCCACAGTATGCACATGGTGCCATCGAGAGAGGGTCCTCCATCGCGACATCATCCATCTCGATGCCGAATTCCTCCGCGTAGGTGTACTCCTCATGGCGGATCGAACGATCCGCTGCCAGCTCCCGCGCGGCGGTGAGACTCGCATCCCGATAGCCGCTGATTCCCTCGTGAATCGTAACGGCGACCAGTTCGATACGGGGATCCGCACCCAGGGTGTCGACAAGAATGTGCGTCAGCACAGCACTGTCCTTGCCACCCGAGAGGCCGATCATCCACGTCTGCGGTTCCTCCGGCGTCGCGTCCGGTGCGATCAGACCATCTGCTCGTATCCGCCGGCGGACACGCTTATCCACCGCAGCCCGCAGATGCGTATCACACCAGTGTGCACCTGCGTACGCAGCATGGACCACCGCCGGATCCCCACACCGGTCACACTCCATGACTCATCTGTAGCAGCGCCGGGCAAACCGGTGTCGGTGCAGGACCACAAGGGCCAATCCGCAGGCAGTCTCAGCTAACATATGGACAGAACCGAGGGCGTGGACATCATCAAGCACGCACTCGCGACGATTGAGGCGGGGGATGTCCCTGTGCCAGTGGCGGAGCTGTGGGTCTATGGGGACCTGGCGCTGGGACTCGATCCGATGCATCGGATGGACATCTACGTGCGAAAGGAGCTGCTGTTGAAGCCGTCAGAGCCAGCGCCCGCTGAGTCGGATGTGAGAGGCATCGGCGAGACGGTCGATGCAGCATGGGCACAGCGACACCCAGATGCTGTACGCACGAATGCTGCGGGGTTCGCTGCCCCCGAGCGGTGCCTCGCAGCACAGTTGATCCCTGCTGATGCACCCGTCCATCTAGAGGTGTGCAACGCAGGATTCGAGCACAACGTCCGCCAACGGCTGCAAATTGCAATAGACCGGGATGATCCGACAGCGGTGATCGATCCTCGTGCAGTGTGCCTGTTCGCTGAGGAGACGACGGCATCGGATGCCATCGAGCGCCTCGCGGAGGGTACCTACGTGTTCCCACCTCTCGCAGAGGCCCTGGAGATGCTGGGTGCTCCGCCAGCATTCGCCACAGAGGCAGCTGCGGTAATCGACGAGGACCGACGCGCCGCAGTAGGCCGATCGGTCCGTGCTGACGTCGTCTGACCCTCAGGTCTCCCGCAAACTGCGGACCTTCTGGATGTTCCAGGCGAAGCTTCGACCATCCTCGGTCGGAGTCTCAAGGACCATCGGCACCGTCGCGAGATCCGGATGGTTGACCACCGCATGCATGCCCGCCTCGCCGATCTCGCCCTCGCCGATGTGTGCATGTTCATCCTTGTTCGTACCACAGGCGTGCTTTGAGTCGTTCAGATGGATGGCCACGAGGCGCTCAAGACCGACGGTCGAGTCGAGCGCATCCACCGTCTCCTCGACCCCCTCGGGCGAGCTGATGTCGTACCCAGCAGCGAACGCATGGGCGGTGTCGAGACACATCGCGAGGTCGTGAGCGGATTCGTCCAACACCCTGGCGAGATGCTCGAAAGCCCCGCCCAGCTTCGTCCCCGACCCTGCATCTGACTCGATGAGGATCGTCACACCATCCGGGACTGCCACCGCATCCAATGCATCAACCGCATTGGCGAGTCCCTGTGTCTCACCTGCACCGGTGTGTGCACCCAGATGGACGTTGACGTACGGCAACCCAAGTTCTGCTGCGACATCGACCTCCTCCTGCATCGATGCGATCGACTTCTCCCGGAGATCGTCTTTCGGCGTACAGAGGTTGACGAGATACGAGGTGTGGATTAGCCACGGGCCGATATCCGCGGTTGTAGTGGCCTCACGGAACGCGGCTGCGTCATCCGGATCGATCGATGGGCTCTGCCAGACCTGTGGGGAGTGGCTGAAGATCTGACCACAGTTGCCGCCCTCCTCGAGCTGTCTGTCGACCGCGTTCGCGACACCGCCAGCGATGGACGCGTGAGCTCCGATGCGCATATTATTCTCATCTCTGCTTGGGGCGGTTTAGCGACTTCGACCGGCGGTCACAGCTGGCTGGTGCCAACGGTCAGGGTGAAACGGTAGCTGACACCAGGGTCGAGCTCTGAGAGCACTGATGGCCGGAGGTCGACAGCAATTGACAGCGGTACACGTTCGCCTGGCACGATCGGCGCAGTCGCATCTCGCAACGAGACCATGTCATTGTGTGCGACAGTGACCCAACTCCGTCCCAACCGTAGTGCGATTGCACGTGCATGCGCATCAGGACGATCGGTCCCCTCCACTCCGGCCTGCACCTCGACTGACGTCACAGCGACGCTGCCAGTATTGTGCACCAGCATGATGGGTTCGAACGTTGTCAGTGCGTCTTGATTCAGTCCACCGAGCTTTCCCGACAACAGATCGAGATCGACCCGGAGTTCTCGCCCATCCGCATCCCCCGTCACAGCATCGCCAAGCGACACTGATGGTGACTCGACCTCAGCTGGCGGGACGGGGTCGAGACGAATGCCCTGCTGTGGCGGGACCACGAATGTGAGCCGTCTTGCGGCTGCCGCCCGGGTGAACGCGCCAGAGAGTACTGCCGCCATGGTGCCAATCGCACTGATCAAGACCGCCACCAGGACCGATCGGCGGGTCAAGTTCGCCACAGCCTATTCCACCCAAGCGCTGTCAAAAGAGTGACGCGTCGCTGGTATAGTTAGAGCGTATGCGTGTGCGTCAGGTGATAGAGTGGTCCGTTGTCATGATGGTCGTGGTGATCCTGGTCATCCCAGCGATTGTGGCACTCATATCGGGGACACCTGTTGGTGTGAGCTATGTGACCTCCGGGAGCATGACACCGACGCTCGAGGCAGGGGATGGGTTCATCGCTGTTCCAGCTCAGATTGCCGGCCCGCCATCGGATGGGGATGTGGTCGTCTACGACGCGGAGAGCCTGAATGATGGTGGGTACGTGACGCACCGGATCGTCAGCCGGACCGAGGGAGGATACATCACCGCAGGCGATGCCAATCCCTTCACCGACCAGGATGCCGGGGAACCAGTGGTCCAGCCGGGGCAGGTCGTCGCTGTGGCGCTGCAGGCAGGTGGTGGAGTCGTGACGCTGGGGGGACTGGACGTCCTGGGCGGGGTGATCCCAGGGGCCCTGTCACTCACCGGCACAAGCGTCCTCTCTGGGCTCTTCTGGGCAGGCGTTGGACTCATCGGGCTCGGTGGCGCTCTCAGTCTGATGAGTGAGGAGCGCCGGGCGCGGAGCACCGAGAGACAAGGGGTCCTCAGCTCCGAGGTCATCATCCTCATGCTCACCGCGGTGGTCATCGGATCACTGACGCTCTCGATGGTGGTCGGGACGGGACCGACGGGGTTCCAGGCTGTCAGTGCAACCGGTCCCAGCGCAGCGACAGTCGCGATCCCCGCGGGGGAGACCGGGACCATCGAGTACACGGTGCAGAACCGAGGTGTCGTTCCGATGAGCGTGCTGCTCACACCGACGAGTGCCGATGTCTCGATCCCGGCGGGCAGCATAACAGTCCCGCCACGTGGGGAGGGGACCGTACGCATCGAGGCCACCGCACCCACCGAAGGCGGAATCTTCCGAGTCGAGTTCCTGCAAGGGCAGTATCTGTCTGTGCTCCCGCCTGGGATGCTGTGGGCCCTCTTCGATCTCTCACCGTGGCTGCCGATCGTCGTCATCGATGCGATGGTGATGCTGGGGCTGATTATCGTGTTGCTGGTGATATTCGGCCGAGGACCCCTGCGGCTCCGTCAGGTGGGCGAGGGAACACCGCTGCTCCTTCGATTCCGCCGGAGATTTCGCCGGTAATCACCGGTCGTCGGTGATGGATGCCGCGTTCAGCTGTTCGGCACCGGTGATGGTCGTATTCTGAATGACCAGTCTCTCTGTCCGCACCTGCAACCCAGCCGCTGCAGTGGTCCCGATGCTGCTGCCAGTGATGCGGATGGTCTCCGTAGCCTCGAGTGTGACCTCCGCCGAGTCGAGCTTGACATCGATCAACGTGATTGACTCCGCCTGGATGGTCAGTGGCTGACCCACGGTGTAGTCGCGGTCGACAATAACCAGATTTGCGCTTGGATCGTCGAATGTCCCACGTATCTCAACGAGGGGCTCTGATGGGTCGTACTGGAGATCCCCATCGACATCATCGAATCCCACCAAGCTCGGGGGGCCTGGGGGGAGACCACCGGGCGGACCGGTCGGTGCACCCGGGCAGTCATACACGACCGTGCCGCTGAACGACAGGTCGGTGATCAGCAGATACGCACCAGCCGCATCGGCGTCAATCGTGTACTCCGCACTCCCTTGTGCGCCATCAGGAGGCACCGCGCAGGCCGCCTCCACGCTGATGCTCTCGCCGGGAGCGAGCATCCGAGAGTCCCCATCCAGATAGATGTCGATGTCCGGAGGGGATGCGCTGACCGACGCATCCACCGTCACCGGCTCAGCATCGTTGTTGCGAATCGTGGCCACAGTGGCCGGTGCGGGCGTCTGGATGACAACCGAGATGTCGTTGAAGCCCAGCAGAGTATCACCATCATCAGTGCTGGTGATGCCCGTCATCCGATCGAGGTCCACGGTGACGAACCCACCGACAGCGCCAGTTCCCACGATCACGCTCGTCACAACCAGAGTGGCTCCGACGATGATCAAAACCCGGCGCATGGGCGAAGTTTCGGGACGGGATGTCCTAATGCTCCCGGCAGAATCGGCAATCAGCGCTTTACGTCAAGCCTCCTGAATAAAATTATGCAAACCAGCCGTATGCTGTTGATCGCCGGGATCGCGATCGTGTCCGTTGGTGTCGTCATCGGCACCGGTGCGTTCACGACAGTCTCCGCAGAGCGGACCGTGAGTGTGGACACCGCGGGTGATGCTGCGGCGCTGCTCGGGCTTGAGCCGGGAGAGGGGGGTGATGTCGATGGTCGAGTCACGACCCCGGGCGACCAGATCGAAATCACCCTCCCCGGTGACAGCGCAGATGGTATCAACGAAGGCGCGAGGACCGAGTTCCAACAGCTGGTCCGTGTATCGAACAATGGAGGCCAGAACGTGACCTCGCTGAGCTTCGACATCGATGCGGACGCTGACCGGGTGCAGTACATCACCAACACGACCACCACCGTGTATGATGAGGACGAGAACGTGCTGGACGGTGAGCTCGCCCCCGGAGAGGCCGTAGAGTTCGGTCTCATCTTCGACCTGCGAGGGGGAGGGTTCTCTGGTGGGCCCGAGTACACACTCACGATCAACGCGTCGACGACCGGCGGTTCATAACCGGAGCCAGTCGCCGATATCGTGATCCCATGGCGAGAAATAGTACACCTCTGCATCATCGATGACACCGTAGATATCAAGATGCAAATCATGGATGACCCGACGGTCGGAGTCGATCGCGATGTCGATCAGGTCTGCGAGGGTCTCCGTACGGATGTACTGATGCTGGCCCGTCGTCGGGAACTCACCGGCTGAGATCCACTCGGAGTGGCGGTCACGTGTGATCGCCACTCGTAACCGGGCTGGGTCCGCCGTGGCACGGATGCGCCAGATTGGGAACAGTGCGAGCACCAGACCCAGTGCGCCGATCATCGAGCCGTAGTACAGCAGTGGATCAGGCGACTGCAGGGTCGTCTGTGTCACCGTCAAAGATTCCTGTTGAGAAGCCGCTGGCGGGTCAGTCAGGTAGTACACCGGCTCATCGATCACGAGGGCGGTTCGGTCAGTGATCTCCCCGTCGTACACCTCCGTCGAATAAGCCAGCGTGACGATCAGCTCGACCTCGAAGGTCCCCACCCCTGCACTTGCGTCACTGAGGCTGCGCAACTGGTCGGTGAGGCCACGCATGTCGATCGCGGTCTCATGAGTGTGGTTCCCATCACGAGTCGTGTGCCGATGCTCACTCAGGACCTCAGCACGATCGTAGAAGATGCGGTCCCCATCCCGACCGATGACCCGGAGCTCGACCGTCTCGTGAAGCTCGACCGTCGTTGTTGGTGGTGTCTCTGCGTGCACCAACAACAGCAGTTCAGGGGAGTATGACAGGAAGTACTCCGGTCGGTCACGGAGGAGTGTCCCCTGCGCATACAGCGGATTGTCGACAGTGACACGCGCCCGTGTCTCCGTGTCGAAGCCATACGCCTGCACCACCACCTCCTCGGTGACGACCTCGGTGGGTGGCGCCAGCGCGAGGCTCACCGCGACCGTCGCCAATGATAGGCCACCGATGAGCGCGATGGACAGCGCGAGGCGTGGGTGCTGTGCGATCGCGAGTCGCAGACGGTCGCCGAGACTCATGTGTTCACAGTTGCTCGAGGCGGCCGTCCTCATCGAAGGCGAAGCTCACGTCGAACAGCTCATCGAAGCGTTCCGGTGGTTCCCGCTCGTAATTGTGTGGATCGACGGTGACGACAAGCAGACCGCCGTACTTGGCGATGCGACGCCGGAGGACGCCCAGGAAGCGGAACGCACGTGCCGATGACTCCTCCAGGTCGAGGATGTCAGTCAGGGGGATCGTGATGGGGACGAACCGGCCGATTTCTGCCGCCTCGATGAGGATCTGATTCAGCCGAATCCCCAGTCGACGCAACTCGCCAATGTCACCGACTTTGTCCACGGTGACCGGTACGGCATTCCCATTCACCTCGATCTCTGTTGGTGCATCATCCACGTTAGATGCACGCCAGGTCGGGTTCTCGATCGCGAGGACGGTGATGTCGGACACCAGTCCGGCGGGGTAGTCCTCACAGTGGACGACGCGCTTCGCGGGGGGCTCTGAGATCGTGACGAGGGTGGGGCTTATCGCATTGTCCCGCTCCCGCCCCATGAGTGCTGAAAGCAGCCGCTCCTCGGCGGGGGTGTGCGGACTTCCAACCAGGAGGATGGACTGCTTGTTGTGGGTGATCTCCAGGAGTGCCTGCGTCATCGCATCCAGGGGTGCAGTCGAATCTGCATCCTCAGGACCGTCCACGACTGACCACTCACGCACCTCCTTCTCATCGATTCCTGCCCCTGCATCGATTTTCGCCTCCACCGCCTCATCGCCACCTGGGGAGCGCGCAGTCATACCAGAGACTCACGCTCCCGGGGCGATGAATTCATACATTAACCGTTGTTGGGATGTGAATAAGTCCGTCGGCGGCCTGTCAGCGGTCCATCCATACGCGAAGCCATTCGCCCACACCTCCCGAGAGCCCCTCCACAGAGACGGTCACCGAGCCGTTGAACCGCCAGTGCGCGCTGTCAACATCTGCTCCGAAGGCCATCGGCACCAACACATGGAGATCCTCTGCGGTGAGTTCGATCGCATCATGTCGGCGAATCTCCTCTTCGATGGCGGTGTCGACGAGGTCCAACCATGTGGTTGCATCTGCCGGCTCATCAGCGGTCATTGAAGCCTAATGGGGCGGGGGCTACAAGTGCGTGTCCGCTAGCGACCCATGACGCTACGCAGGGCGTTCAACCAGTTGATGCTGACGTGTGTCCGCATGCCCACCATCCGCTGCCACCACGGAGAGAGCACTCCCAGCCGGACCGTTGCGACATGTCGGTCGTGTACGACGATGTCGACACTCGCGCCCAGAGCGTGTGCGAGCTCCGCGTGAAATCCGCCAGGGGGCCGATGGCGCAACGCGAGCAGGTCACGGTAGGTGGCTGCTGTGAGCGTGGTGCTGTGCCCATCCGCAGACAGCTGAAGATGGCGACCAGCACAACGAAGCGACAGCTCGGCCGTGACCGCCAGCTCATCGAGGACCTCAGCGACGGTCCCGGGCACGGATCTTGAGAGTCCCGTCAACGGTCCACCTGGCATGCGTTGCATCTGCACCCACTTCCTCAGGCACGTCGACCTCGAGCTGATCGAAGGCGTAGACCACCTCTGCATCCCGTCCGACCAGGCTGTCATACAGCCCGATGATGAGGTCTGCCCACGCCATGGGGCGGCGTGTCTCTGCTTCGTCAGTCATATTCACCATCCACACCGCGCGGTAATGACTCTCCCGTCCAGGGGAACTTGCTACCGCTGTAACCGGAGCGGAGATCAGACACTCTCGATGATGCGAGCATCCTCGACTGCATCCGCATCCTCGGGCAACAGCGCCGCGACTACATATGTCGCATATGGCTCGAGGTAGCGGAGCAGCCGTGCGATTCGGTTAGAGTCGATCGCTTCGAGGGAATCCAACAAAATGAACGGGACCGATTCGTGTACCTCATGGACGAGGTATCCTGCCAACGCGAACACGAGGCCGATGACTTCCCGCTCGCTCTCTGAGAGATGATCGATGGTGTCCTCATACGCCCCGCCATCCGCACCCTCACGGACAATGTGGAGCGCGAACTGTACCTGTGTACGGGAGGTCGTCGACTCGACCCGTTCGATCCAGACGCGCGAGAGGTTCTCGTATTCCAGCATCTCCAGGACCGCCATCATGTGTTCATTGAATGCCGAAACGGTCTGTATTTCGAGTTGCTCGATCCGCGTACGAGCATCGGTGATCTGCTCGCTGATGGTCTCACGTTCAGTCTCAAGCTCGGGACGCTCAGCCAGTGTCATCTCCAGCTCCTCGATCTGCCCTGTGAGCTCTGCGGCGGTCGCATCGAGCTGGTCACGTGTGACCTCGAGCTCATTGAGCTCCCGGTGTAGTGCCAAGAGGTCCTCATTTTGTGCGGTCTGCTTCGACTCGACCACCGCCTGGAGCTCGCGGAGCTCCGATTCCTTCTGGGCGATCTGATCGGTCATCCGGTCGTGACGCTCGGTCTCAGCGGTGATCGATGCTCGCACCTCATCCAGCTCATCGGCCTGCGCGGTCACCTCCTCGAGTGCCTCACGCTTCTCATCGCGATCTGCCTCCAACTCGCGGATCGTCGCTTCCAACTCGCGGTTCTCCTCAAGATGCTGTCGTCGGAGCGACCGGAGCTGATCCAGTGTCTGTTCGATGTCCGATTTACCCACGCCCTGGCCACACGTCCAGCAGGTCACCTGCTCATCTGCGGCGGTCAATCCGTCCGTGACCGCCCCTGTCTCGATGTCAGTCACCGGCAGTCGATCAGGGGCCTGGAGATTCTCCTCGTTGAACTGGATGATCTGCTGCAGACTCGTGATCTGTGTCTGGAGGTCCGCACGGCGTCGCCTGGCCTCGGCTATCGCTGTCTCCGCCGACGCGATAGCTGCCTCGAGCTCCTCTGTGCTGTCGGCCTCCGCACCAGCGAGCGCATCCTCACGTTCCCGGAGGTCCTCGATGGCCGATTCGACCGTCTCGGCGTCTCGGCGAAGGCGCTCCAATGCGCTGCGTGTCTCTCCGAGTGATGCGATGGTCTCATCCAGGTCTGCATCCTCCGTATTGGTCTCCGCATCCATCGATGCGATCTCCTCGGTGATCGCAGCGAGCTCCTCGTCGAGCTCCGCCCGCTGACTGGCTGTCGCTTCCAGCCGGGTCTCAATCGCCGGGATGCGGTCAGCCTCTGTCTCGATCGCCTCGAGGCGGTCATCGATCGCATCACGACGGCTTCGTAGTCGCTGTATCTCGGCGCTGATCGCGTCGGTATCGATCGGGCGCATGATGAGTGCGCGTAGGTCCCCCTCACGCAGGACCGCCTGTCTGCTCGGATTCGTCACGAGCAGGAACGCGAACAGGTCTGCGAGTGTGGGATCGTCCAGATATGGGTCTCCACCGGTGACGACCGCCGACCCCTCGCGCTGCAGGGCTCGTGAGTAGCTGTTCTCCCCGATCGTGAGCTGCACCTCACCGGCATCGGCATCACTCTTGAGTGCGGCTGCATCGCTCCCCAGGGCGCTCATCAGGGCACGCAACAGTGACGTGCGATTGGTCGCATTCCGACCTGCCAGGACGTTCACACCAGGGGTCAAGGTCACCTCTGTCGAGGAGATACCACCGAGATTCGACGCAGTCACGCGCACGCGCGGCTGGTCCTCTCGTGCTGTCGCCATGACACATCAGTCCGCGCCGGTGGCTAAAATCCTTCTTTATCAGGTGTGAGACAGCCGCACCCACCCGTCTCGGTGAGTGTGGGGAGGTCGAACGAGCGCCCACACTCTTCGCAGATCACCTGCACATCGGTGATCACGCTGAACGGACCGATCTGCGCCTGCCCTGCAGAGATCAGTGTCTCCACGCTCTGTCGGGTCACCACAGCAGTCCGCCCCCGCAACCGTCCCACCGTCTGCACGGCCCTCTCTGCCTGCTCCTCTGGTGTGGGTGTGGGCTGTTCCACCCCGAGCTCCTCCGTCAGGTATCGATACACCGTCTGATGGGAGATGAAATGGCTCTCGACGGCTTCGATATCTACCCCACGCTGCTTCAGTCGGTCGCGGATCAGCCGTCGGTCAGCGGTATCCTCACCCTGTAGCTGGTTGTAGATCTGCTCGATATCGCCGCTTATCGTCACGGCAGTCAGGTCTGCGATGGCCGCCGACAGGACCTGTTGGTTGAACCAATCAGCAAGTTCACGCGTCGAGCGCTGCTCGTCGCCGACACCCAACCAGAACTCGCGAAGCCGATCGGGTATCTCTCCGAGCCCATAGCGTTCCACCACCCGGTCAATCTTGGTGCGAGGCTTGGTGCCTTCGCTGTTGGGACCGCGGGTACTCATGGACTATATTCAACCAGCACGATACATAGTGATTTGGACCGTTACACCCGTACCTGAGTCATCTATGAGAATCCCGCTGGAAGCGCCCACAGACACCAGCCTGTCTGCCCATCACCGCTACCCCCTCGGCCATCTCCTCGATCGTCCACTCGACGTGGTGTCCGGTGTCGTCTTGATGTGCTTCCAACGCAGCCCGGGCGCCACCCAGATGCCCGAAGCGATCAGCGTACCCGCATGCGGTACAGCGGACCGTTACCGTCGACATGATAATGCAAACACAGTCACCGGTCATATTGGCTCCGATGGCGAGTCGGACGGTTTTTGTCCGTCAGTCCACTCGTTCTGGTAATGAGCGAGGAAGAAGGGAGACGGAATCTGCGGATGCCTCAAGATGAGGAGATGTTTGCAGTCGTCTCAGAACACAACGGTGGCAATCACGTCCGGGTCCGATGTGCGGATGGGAAAAACCGGATGGGGCGGATCCCCGGTCGCATGAAGTACCGAATGTGGATCAATGTGGGCGACGTCGTGCTCATCGAACCGTGGTCCTGGCAGGATGAGAAGGCGAACATCGAATGGCGCTATTCCGATCAGGCGGCCGAGCAGCTTCGTCGTGAAGGACACATCGACTGACCTTCACTCCGTGCGGATGAGTTGGATGAGGACGATGATGAGGATACCCTGAGCCAGTTTGTCGACGACCGCAGCGGGGCTCGATAGCAGCGTCGCGAACGTCGGCTGGTTGCCGACGTACCACAGCACGATCTGGCCGGCGGTGAACGGGATGCCGAGGATGTACATCTCTCGACGGTAGATGCCGTACATCACCGCCACGATTCCGACGAAGAACGCCACTGCGGCGAATAAGAATGCGATCCCGAATCCGCTCGGGAACGCCTGCGCCCCCAGCACCAGATGGACGATCCCGCTGACGAAGGCGGTGATGAATCCGATGTAGTGCAACGGGCCGAATGTGTCCCACTGGATGTCTGCCATGCCACACCTTGCGGTGGGGGTTACTTACCCACGTCGGCCAGCGCCTGTGTGACAGTCTCCAGCATGCCAGCGTGGAAGCGGGCGGGCGCGTAGACTCCAGGTGGCAACGACGAGGGTGCAGGCGTCTCGAGCGCTGCGATGAGTGTCTGTGGGAGGTCGGCTTCATCACGGAAGGTCGAGCCGCCGACACGCTCGACGATCTCCACCTGCCCGCCACTGTGTGGGGTGACCGGATGCAAGCCGGCGGTGGCGTACTCCGCGATCGCCATCCCGAAGTGCTCGTACGGTTTCATCCCGAGACCGATGGTGTTGCTACACAGCAGCTGATGCAGGCGATCGCGGCCAGCATCCAGATGGACCTGGACATGCGACCGACGGTCCGCAGCAGCGAGCACTGCGTCACGATATCGGCGGTACATCGGTGCGGCGGTCCCGATGATATGCAAGGGGGTCGGTCCTCGTGCGTCCACGACGGCATCAATCGCCTCGATCGCCTCGAGCACGCGCTTGTCGGGAGCGATCCGGCCGACGAGGACAACCCCAGGTGTCCGCCTCGCCTCGCGAGCATCACAGTTCATCGGCGCGACGGGTGGTGCGAGGACGTCGGGCCGTCGCCCATAGATCGTGGCGACATGGTCCGCGGTCCATGCCGAGTTCGCCAGGAGCCGCGCATCGTCGAACTGGCCCTCGTGCGCGCCCGCAACCCGGCGGTACAGAGGTGTCATGACGGATCGGTCCAGACCCGAGATTCCAGGCGGCGGAAACTGTGGGGCATGGATGTACTGCACACTCGGACCATGCAGTCCCAGCTCGTTGGTCGTGCTGACGATGAGGTCAGCATCGCGATAGAGCTCGGGCCTGCCACGGCGGATGAGCGCGCTCTGCAGCGCGGATTGACCACCGATTCTCCCGGAGACCGTCGTGAGGCCGCGAGTGACGGCGGGGCCCCAGCGCGGGCTATGCACCGGGACCCCATCGACTGAGACGTCCACCCCCAGCACATCTGCACGCTGTCTGAGATCGACTGGGGCCATCGTCAGTACCGCCACATCATGCGCCTCGGCAAGTGCACCGATGGTGTGCAATGCGACGATGTCAGCCCCACCAGCAAACGCGAACGTGTTGTGCACAACGAGGAGCCTGGCCATCATCTAACGCTCTGGAGGCGACGGCTTATGCCTCTGGGTCTTGGCGGCAGTTTCTTGCCGACAGCTTCGGAAGTTTATGTCAACATGGGGTGCCAGACCGATGGGGCGTAATCTGCTCGATCGGCGAGCGGTGGAGTTCAGGGGGCCCGAAACAGTCAGCATCGTCGAGGAGACCGTAGAGTGTGGTGCTGAGGAGCTGGCGATCGAGACCGACCGGTCGGCGATCAGTGCAGGGACGGAGCTGTTGATCTACCGTGGAGAGGTGCCCGGGCAGCTCAGCGCAGACACCACAATCGATGCCCTCGACGGTGATCTGAGCTATCCACTCAGGTACGGGTATGCAGGCGCCGGGGAGGTGGTCGTACAGGGCGAGTCGGTGGAGGGTCCCTGGGAGGGCAGACGTGTGTTCAGTTTCCATCCACACGCATCACACATGATCGCGAGTCCCGATGCAGTCGTGCCCATCCCCGATGATGTGGACAATGAGCGTGCCAGCATGCTGCCGAGTGTGGAGACTGCCTTGGCGATCGCTCAGGATGCGAACCCAGAGGTCGGCGCTCGGGTGCTCATCTTCGGGGCAGGGGTGATTGGTATACTCACGAGCATGTTGTTGGCGGCGATGCCGCTGATGGATGTGGTGATCGTCGATCCTTCTGCAGAGCGGCGCGCGACAGCTGGGGCGACTGCTGGGGTGACGGCAGTCCACCCAGATGCGACCGCTGATATGGCTGCATCGTTCGACCTCGGCGTCGAACTCTCGGGAGACCCCCGTGCGTTGGACCAGTGCATCAGGTGTATGCGATATGATGCAGATGTGGTGGTGGGATCGTGGTATGGGAACAAAGATGCCCACCTCGACCTGGGGGCGCATTACCACCGTAATCATATCACGATCCGGTCTTCACAGGTGTCGAAAGTACCGCCAAATCTCCGCGGGCGCTGGGGTAAGGAACGACGCTTGAACACCGCGATGCAGGCGATTCGTGACCTGCCGGTCGGATCGCTCATCTCCCACCGCATCCACCTCGATGATGCGGCAGAGGCATACACCCGGTTGGCAGATGGTGATGCCTCGATGCTCCAGGTGCTGTTGACCTACGATACTTAATCTCCCAGTCCAACTCGTCGTATGGACGCGCAGATCCCGTCGTATGCCCTGCGGATCGAGCGAGAACTCATCGCTCAGCACTATCTGACAGTTCCGGATGCCGGACCCGAAGGGATAATCCACAGCCACCGGTACACCGTCGGGGTGACGGTCATGGCAGAGAGCCTCGACCGGTGGGGGTATGTCGTTGACATCGACAGCTTCACAGCACAGGTTGAGGCCATCACCGACCGGTACCGGGACACGCTACTGAACGACCACACCGCCGATGACGCGACAAACCCATCGGTAGAGTGGTTCGCGACCCGGCTGGCTGACGAGGTGGCCACATCGATCGAACAGGATCGCATCATGGCGATCGACGTTGATGTGCAAGAAGACGACATCGCGAGCGTTCGGTACCGGCGAGCGGTCTGATGGAGCATGCTGATGCTGGCTATCTGGAGGCGAAGCGGGTCATCGATGATGCTGCACTTGACCGCAGCATCGCCATGTCCTTCCGCGAGGCACTCCCGGATGAGCCAACCGTCGTCGACCTTGGGTGCGGCACAGGCAGTATGCTCGGCCGGCTCATGGAGTGGGGGGTCGACGCCGGCACATACCTGGGGATCGATGCAGATGATGAGGTGATACTGACTGCACGCGAGCTACGCACCGCGGAGGCACGTGAGCTGGGCGCTGTGGTCTCATCCACAGACATGGGCATCGAGATCGGTGGAGTCTCAGCGAGATTCGAATGTGGGGATGCATTGGAGCGGTTGCAGTCGGTCGAATCACCGGATGCGATTATCGGATTGAGCTTCGCGGACCTGGTCGAACCGACCGCGCTGCTGGATGCGGTCGAGGCAGTCGCAACGCCAGGCACACAGCTGTACCTACCCATCACCTTCGATGACCTGACCATCTTCACTCCCACCGACACGCGGGATTCGACCGTGATTGAAGCATTCCATGCAACGATGCGACGAGAGGGTGTCCCCGATGCGGGTCGGCGCCTCATCAGCCGATTGGGTGGGTGGTCGGGACGGCTCGAGGTGGCCTCATCGGATTGGCTCCTGCAACCGGGTGTGAAGGGGTATGATCGACAGCAGCGATTGTTCCTCGGACACATCCTCGGGCTGATCGAAACAGCTGTACCGGAGACAGCAGTGGCCGGCGCGTGGCTGGAGCGTCGGCGGTTGCAGTTGGAAGCTGATGAACTGGGCTACATCGCCCACCAGTACGACCTGCTGTATCGGTTCTGAGCGTCAGGTGCGCTGTTGTATGTCGTAGAGTCGCCGGAACACCGGGGCGGGGAAGTTCGGCTCGACCCGACTCGGTGGTCGCCCGGGCTGGTGGTCCGCATGTGATTGTATCCGGGTGAGGATTCCCCACTCCGCCAGTTCGTAGAGGAAGCGCTTGATCGTCGAGCCTGAGAGGTCCAAACCGGCCAAGGCAACAGTCGCATCGCCCACGCTCGCACGGGCATCTGCATCGAGGTCGATCAGTGCCCGTAGCACCGCCTGTCGGTTCTTTGGGAGTGTCATCACCCGATCGAGGCTCACCCCATCCGGTGGGACGGCTGAGCATCCAGCCTGCAGATCGGCGTGGGTGAGGTTGAGTCGCCCCGCGGTCTCTGCCCGATCGGCTGCGACGAACAGTGCTGCCAACGCGGCATGTGCGTCCCCCTCTGCCCAGGAGACCACCTGACGGGCAGTCGCATGGTCGACAGCGCCGGATGTCAGCCCGCGGCTGGCGCGGCCCATCACGATATCGATGAGCACCTGTTCGCGGAGCGGGTCGATTCGGATCGGCGCGGCGGTGTACCGTGTCAATGGTGTCTCCGAAGGTTCAGTGTGGCCCACTGCGACCCATGCTGTGTTATTGGGCAGTCGCCGGAACATCTCGATGATCGCGTCGGCATCCACCGTGCGGGGTGCGTCCACGTGGTCGATGCAGATCACCGCACCGGCGGTACCGCGGAGGAGGTCGCTGATGCGATTTACTAGCATCTCGGTCGGGACCCCCTGTGATGGGATCGGCTCATCAACGAGCTGATCCAATATCGACCGGTACATCGAGAAGAGGCTGGTGCTGACGAGCGCGTCGACATAGACGAATCCAGGCATCCGGCGGGTATCGACACGGGTCGACGTATGGATCGCTGTCGGTGAGACGGTGGTGATCGACGCGAGCTGGCGGATCAGCGCCCAGACCAACGCGCTCTTTCCGACCCCCTGTGCGCCGTAGATGTAGCCATTGGGGGGGATATGTCCCTCCAGCGCCGGTTCGAAATAGTCCAATAACCGCTCTAAGCTCGGACCCCGACCGATCGGCTCCTCGAGATGGTACATCGGTGCGATGAGGTCATACTCCTCGATGAGATGTGGGAGCTCATCGCGTTGCTGTCGACGGGTGATTCGGTCACTCAGGTCCATGGGTTGAAAGATGGCCGGAACGCAGCAGCGAGCGGCCAAATGCTCATATGTCGATGCTGGATGACACCGCTGTGTGGGGTCAGAGACCCAGGGTCTGGACCCACGCAGCGCTGTCGAAGACGCCCACGATCGCGAGGACCGCCACAGTCAGCGTTGCGACGACAATCGCCGCGGCTGGGGGGTCAAAGTGGGTGTCAGAGTGGGCATAGAAGATGCGCTGGACGACCTCACCGATGAGCGCACCGTAGACACCAAACACACCGCCGACCAGCAACGCGATGACCTGTGACATCCCCGTCGGATCTGCGAAGACAGCCAACGCCGCTGTACTTGCAGGCAGCGTCATGTGGTGGGTCACCGGAATCTTCTCGACCCCAAGGTTCAGGAACGTCAGAGACGCCGCAGAGATCCCGAACGCCAGGAAGGCGCTCCCAGTCGCCAGCGCGGTGAAGCCCCCGAGGAGGCCGGCAACGAGCCCGATCATCGCGACGTTCCCCCAGGTGTACTGATGCGGCAGCCACGGTTCCACAGATAGCCGCTCGGCTGCGTGTCCACCATCTGTCATGACGGTGCCACCGTCAGTGGCGCCACCGCGCATCTCCCCGCGTTCGAACGGAGACATGTCCAGTAGACCGTCACCCCGTGGCTTGCCGATCAGTGGGTAGCCGAATGCGACCCGGTGCAGCACCGCAGAGAGGACAACCATGATGGCGATATCGTCCCATGGCAGGGTGAGCCCCGCAGAGATGGTCGTCCCAATCGCACCGATGACACCGAAGAGCCCACCGACGACCAGGACGTCTGGTCGCGTCCCGAGCGCATACGCGATGTCCTTCGCTAGATGGTAGTCGCCATCGCCGGGTTCGTACATTGCACCCTCGGTCTTGGCCGCGTAGGCTGCAGCCGCAGCACCCCCGGCGAAGGCGATGTGGGGCCCGAAGACCGCACCGAACCCGATCTGGCCGGTGACGGGTGAGCCCAACAGGGCCGCGCCCGATGCACCGGCATCGATCCCGACGGTGTTCGCCGCCTCACCCGCGATCACCATGAACCCGGTGAAACAGAAGGCCGGTAGTGCACCGATGGCTGCCCCAAATGCACCACCCGCGAAGGCGGCGATGATCAGGAACAGGAGCTGAGGGGTATCCGGGAAGATCTGGAGTGCGACAACACTCATGTTCAGTCCTCCTGCGCCCACGCGAGTGAGCGCTGGACCGCATCATCCCACCGTGCATACCCGGGGTCGACCGCCGACGCGGACCGCTCTGGTGGGAACTCGCGATCGATCTGCCAGTTGTCACGCAGTTCGTCGACCGTCTCCCAGTAGCCCACCGCGAGCCCCGCAGCGTACGCAGAGCCGAGTGCGGTGGTCTCATCGACGACCGGCCGGGCAATGTCCGTCTGCAAGATGTCCGCCTGCAGCTGGCAGAGGAAGTTGTTCTTGACCGCACCACCGTCTACCCTCAGCGCGGTCGTCTCGATGCCAGAGTCGGCCTCCATCGCCTCAGCGACATCACGTGTCTGGTAGGCGATCGATTCGAGTGTGGCCCGGACGATGTGCTCCTTGCGCGTCCCGCGGGTCATCCCGACGATTGTCCCGCGTGCACGGCCGTCCCAGAACGGCGCGCCCAGTCCCGCGAACGCTGGGACCATGTACACGCCATCTGTGGACTCGACAGACCGGGCCAGTTCTGCGGTCTGTGCCGCATTGTTGATCAGGTCGACATCCTCGAGCCACTCGATCGCCGCCCCTGTGACGAAGATCGACCCCTCGAGAGCGTACTGGACGGGCTCGCCAGACATCTGGAAGCCGATGGTCGTCAGCAACCCATGGTCAGAGGCAACCGCCTCCTCACCGGTGTTCATGAGATAGAACGAACCGGTGCCGTAGGTGTTCTTGGCCGAGCCTGCATCAAAGCAGGTCTGGCCGAACAGTGCTGCCTGCTGGTCACCGAGCGCTCCGGCGACAGGGACTGACGCACCGAGGAAGCCGTCTGCGTCGGTGTGACCGTACAGATCCGCATCGGAGGACGGCCGCACTTCCGGCAACATAGCTTCAGGGACGTCGAACTCCTCGAGAAGCTCCTCATCCCACTCGAGGTCATGGATGTTGTAGAGCATCGTCCGCGACGCATTCGAGACATCGGTGATGTGGTTACCGGTGAGTTTGAAGATGATCCATGAGTCGATGGTCCCCATGAGCAGCTCACCGTCTTCGGCGCGGTCTCGCACCGCACGGCCGCGCGAAGCCTGCAACTTGAGAGGCTCTGCATTGTCGAGAATCCACTCCACCTTCGTCGCAGAGAAGTATGCATCGCACTCCAGACCGGTCTTCTCGCGGATCATCTCCACCTTGTCAGCCTCCTGGATCTCTTCGACACGATCAGTGGTCCGCCGGTCCTGCCAGACCAACGCATTGTGGACTGGGCGCCCACTCTCTGCATCCCACACGATGGTGGTCTCACGCTGATTCGTGACACCCAGCGCCTCGAGTTGGTCGGGGTCGAGCCCGGCCTCGTCGAGCCCGCGCGTCATGACGGCCTTCGTATTCTCCCAGATCTCGACAGGGTCATGCTCAACCCAGCCTGGGTTGGGGTAGATCTGTTCATGCTTCTCGTAGGCGTTCGCGACCACCTCGCCGCTGTGGTCGAACACCATGAATCGCGTGCCGGTGGTCCCTTGATCGATGGACCCGACGTATGTGTCAGACATGTATTCCTCCTTGTCATGGCGGGTGGTCTTTACCGTGAGTCCCGCCCTGTCGATAAACAATATAGTAAACCGTTATAAACATACCTCCTGTTTCACCGCATTTTGCAATCGGGTAGTTGTCTGACTGGTGGATTGATAGCGATGAAACGCCATTATTAGTGGTTTGGGTGCCGCTACGTCACGTTTCGCTTTCATCTGTTCAGATGGTGTGCGTGCATGGGAATCGCCGGGGGATCGTGAGAGATACCGATGCTTCTGTAGCAGCGATGAAATAAAGTGGTTGTACACTGATGTTCATGTATACATCATGCCAGACTCACCACACATCGTAGTCATCGGCGGGGGGTCGACGGGTATCGGGGTGGCCCGTGATCTTGCCCTACGTGGTGTCGATGTGACCCTCGTAGAACAGGGGAACCTGACCCATGGGACGACGGGCCGCATGCACGGGTTGCTCCACAGCGGTGGTCGCTATGCGGTATCCGACCAAGCGAGTGCGATCGAATGTATCGAGGAAAACCGGATCCTCCGGGATATCGCTGGCCACTGTGTCGAGATGACCGGTGGGTTGTTCGTCAAGCGTCCAGAGGATCCGGAAGAGTACTTCCAGGAGAAGCTGGCTGGGTGTCGAGAGTGCGGCATCCCCGCGGAGGTCATCTCCGGTGAGGAGGCGCGCACGATGGAGCCACATCTGGCGAAGGACATCGAGAAGGCGATCACCGTCCCAGATGGCGCGATCGACCCGTTCCGTCTGGTCGTGGCCAACGCCATCGACGCGCAGGACCATGGTGCACGCATCGAGACGCACACCAAGGTCACCGACCTGATCGTCAAGGATGGTGCGGTGGTTGGGATCGAGGTCGAACACGGGGTCGATGCATCAGGGACAGTCATCGGGCAGGACAGTGGTCACGAGGAGATTCTCGCAGATCATGTCATCAATGCGACCGGCGCGTGGGCGGGACGTATCGGTGAGATGGCCGATGTCGATATCGCCGTGCGACCATCGAAAGGGGTCATGACCGTGATGAACACCCGGCAGGTCGACACGGTGATCAATCGATGTCGACCCAAGGGGGATGCAGACATCATCGTACCTCATGAGACGGCTGCGATCCTCGGCACGACCGATGTTGAGGTGGAAGACCCCGAGCAGTACCCTGAGGAGCAGTGGGAGGTCGACCTCATGATCGATACACTGGCCGAGCTTGTCCCGATGCTTCGAGAGGCACGGACCATCCGATCATTCTGGGGGGTGCGACCGCTGTATGAACCGCCAGAGGTCGGCAGCGACGACCCGACCGATATCACCCGAGACTTCTTTTTGCTCGATCATTCCGAGCGGGATGACCTGCCGGGCCTCACGTCGATCGTCGGGGGGAAGCTGACGACCTACCGGCAGATGGCCGAGAAGATCACAGACCACGTCTGTGCGAAATTCGGCATCGATGTCCCGTGTGTCACAGCCGACCGACCGCTGCCGGGGAGTGAGGACTTCAGCCTCATGCGGGACTACATGCAGGAGTTCGGGCTGCGTTCACCTATCGGGCGGCGAAGTGCTGAACGACTGGGGTCGCGGGCAGACGAGGTGCTCGATACGGCGGGGCCCAACCCCACCATCTGCGCGTGTGAGGCCGTCACCCGAGCGGAGCTACAGGATGCGATCGGTCAGGCTGGATCAGACCTCAATGCGGTGCGCATCCGCACGCGGTCGTCGATGGGCAACTGCCAGGGGGGGTTCTGCGCTCACCGGATGGCGAACGAGCTGTCGAAGACGACCGACCCGGTCACGACCGAGGCTGCATGGGATGATCTGCTGACCGAGCGGTGGCGGGGACAGCGGTACGCGTTGTGGGGTGAGCACCTCTCACAGGCCATGTTGAACTACGCGATGCAGGCGGCGACGCAGTGCCGCGACACCATGCGGTCGGAGACAGCGCCGACGGACTTCGGCGCCTTCCGTGGGGCCGGCCCGTCGGTCCGCGCAAACCAGGCTGGAAGAGAGCCCGCACATGGCGATTGAGTCAGATGTGCTGGTGATCGGTGGGGGACTCGCTGGGATGATGAGTGCGGTCGCTGCTGCCCAGGAGGGCGCGTCCGTGCGACTGGTCTCATACAAGCAGAGCACACTCCGACAGGCATCTGGGCTCATCGACCTGCTCGGATACCTGCCAGGTGAGGGCACACCCGTTGTGTCGCCGTATGATGCGATCGGTGGACTGCCCGCTGAGCATCCTTACAGCATCGTCGGCGTCGACCGGGTGCGCGATGCGATGGCGCTGTTCGATGCGACGGCATCATATGCCGGTGCCGGTGCAGAGCGGAACACGGTGGTGGCGACGCACGCAGGGGGGTACAAACCGACGTTCCGGACACCGCAGAGTGTGAGTGCTGGGTCACTCGCGGAGACCGATGCGATGCTGCTGGTTGGGTTCGATCCGATCACTGACTTCGATGCTCCGTTCGTGGCGGCCCTGCTGGCCGAAGCCGGGGTCCCGTTTGATGTCCGTGGCGAGACCCTCTCATTCCCGATTGAGCAGGCATCAGATGCTGGGATCAGCCGCTTCGCAGCGCTCATCGAGGAGAACCCCACCGTCCCGGGGACGGAGCAGTCACTCCAGAGATGGATCGCAGCGGCGATCAGACAGAACCTCGAGGGTGCAGAACGGGTGGGGATCCCTGCGATCTTGGGCACACAGGATCCCGCAGCGGTCATGCTGGAATTGGAACAGGCGATAGGGGTCCCGGTGTTCGAGGTCCCGATGGGGCCACCATCGTTGCTGGGCACGCGACTTGAGGCGGAACTGCACGCCGCACTGGACGACGCAGGCGTGTCGATGGAGCTGGGGAACCCCGTGGTCGATGCGGACGCCGATGACCGCATATCGGCCGTGTATGTCGAAAAGAACCATGCCACAATCCCGTATGGGGCAGAGGAGTACATTCTCGCGACCGGCGGTCTCGTCGGCAAGGGGGTGGGATCGGACCGGGGGCAGGTGTATGAGCCGATTTTCGACTGTCATGTGGCGCACCCGGATGACCGGGCTGCATGGTACGATGATGCAGTCTTCGGCGACCACCCGTTCCCGCGCTTCGGGGTCACAGTCGACGGTGAGATGCGCCCACAGACCGCCGATGGTCAGATAGAGTACGACAACCTCCGGGCTGCGGGGTCAGTCATCGGTGGTGCGGACTTCGCGAAGGAGAAATCTGGCAGTGGCATCTCGATCGCCACAGGAGTCACCGCAGGTGTGGCCGCGGCCGAGGAGGCAACATGAGCGACGCAGAGCGGCCAGGATTTGCCCCAACCCAGCCGAACACGGGAGCGGAATTCGAGCCTGTACAAGTCTTCCCCGAAGTGACCGACAGCGACCTCCGGTCAGGTGCTGATTCATGCTACAAGTGCTCCACCTGTGACGTGAACTGTCCCGTCGCGGCGGTGGATGATTCCTTCCCAGGGCCGAAATTCCAGGGGCCAGAGCAGTGGCGGCTGCATCAGCGAGATGAGCAGCATGAGATCGATGAGTCGATCATGTCCTGTTCGAACTGCATGCGGTGCGACAACGCGTGCCCGAGCGGCGTCCCACTCAGCCAGATGCACAACACCGCCCGTGCGGAGTATGTGAGCGAACAGATGAGCCATCTGTCAGTGGAGTACTGGCGCAACCGGCTGCTGTCGAACTACCGGCTGAGTGCCTGGGCCGCCAGCAAGACCCCCCGCCTCGCCAACTGGATGCTGAATTTCGCGCCTGCGCGACGGTTGCTCGAGGCGACGATGGGCATCACCGCCGAGCGGGAGTTCCCCGCGTTCGCGACAGAGACGTTCCAGCAGTGGTGGCAGGGCCGTGGAGGTGCTGCGAGATCGAGAGAGATGGCGATCAGGTCACGGAAACAGCGTGGCATCGATCCTGAGGCAGACAAGAAGATCGCGTACTTCCATGGGTGTTACTCCAACTACAACACCCCGGAGGTGGGCCGTGCGCTCGTACGTGTGTACGAACACTTCGGGTATGAGGTGGTCGTGCCGAAACAGGGGTGCTCGGGGACGCCGATGTTCGCCAATGGGATGATCGATGATGCTGCCAGACACAAGGACCGCACCATGGAGGGCTTCACCCCACAACTTGATTCTGGATATGACGTCATCGCATCATGCACCTCGTGTTCGATGGCACTTCGACAGGAGTACCCCGAGCTGTTCGATGATGAGGGGATCGAGGAACTGGCAGCACGGACTTTCGAGGGGATCGAATACCTCCGTATCCATGAGGACCTACCAGCAGCACTTGGCGATGCTCAGGCGCCGGCGGACTTCCCGGATGCGTTCGCGTACCATGCGCCGTGCCATGCGCGCAATCAGGGACTGGCGCGGCAAGCCGTCGAGCTGTTCCGGCATGTCGACGGCGTGACCATCGAGGATGTGGGTGAGTCCTGCAGTGGCATCTCGGGGACATACGGGTGGAAACAGGAGAAGTACGATATCTCGATGCAAATCGGGGAGGACATGTTCGAACACATGCATACCGCCCAGGGGACGACGGGTATGACTGAGTGCCCCACCTGTGCCATGCAGATGGAGCATGGCACCTCCTACCCGATCCGACACCCATTGGAGCTGTTATCAGCGGTGCTCGTGGAGTAGGTGGATATCTGTACCCGACCATAGACGTACAGAGACCTATTATAATCCGTTAACATAGGTGGACCTAAGTCCACGATTATGGAGCACGGTGACGGAAGCGGCTCGTCGACGATGCACCGTCGCTGTGAGCGACTGCGACGGACGATCGCTGGCCACCGTCGTCGGACAGAGCAGGAGCGTGCAGCCTTCGAGCAGTTCCGACGTGAGATCACCTCGATCGAAGACCAGCTCGGCCAGGGGCCGGCCAGCGAACGTATCATCAACAGTGTGGGGGCCGATACAGCAGTCAGTGGATGGACACAGCCGATGGTCAACCCCACCGTGGCTGCCCAGGAGCTGGTGCGCGAGGCGTTTTCGACGACGATCATGGGACTCCCGTTCTATGATGAGGAGTACGGTGAGTCACTGCCGGATGCGATCGTGGGGGAGTTCGGCCCAGCCATCGCCACAGGGTTGACCGATCCAGACTGCTTCGGCCCACACCTATTCGGCGGCCTGTTGCAGGGTGTCGAGCAGGCTCAACGGGCCAGAGAGGTGTTGCTTGAGACGTGTGATCGGGAACAACATGCCATCGGGGCACTGTCTGCTAAGCTGCCGAGCTTCGCCCGGGAGCTCGCCCAGGTGGAAGAGCTCCAGGTTGGTGTGAGCGACTTCGGGGCGCTCGAGGCGTACTGGCATCGGCTGGAGACCATCGGCGATCAGTGCGGCACACTCGCGATGCGACGACAGCGGGTGATCAACCGCCAGCGTGCTCAGTACCAGCTGGCAGCTGAGGACATTGACATTTATGAGTACCTCTACCGCGAATATCCGGTCTCCTACCCGATGCTGGCGATGCTCACCTCGACCATCGTGGCAGCCGAGCAGCATCAACGTACCCTCATGCGAGCAATGGGTGGCTGGGATGGAGGATGAGATGACACGGGTCGCGTTCGTGTGTGTGGAGAATGCGGGACGGTCACAGATGGCTGCGGCGTTCGCGCATGCGGCGGTCGAGGCCGGTGTGACATCAGTCGAGGTCATCAGTGGGGGAACCGCACCAGCTGAGGCTGTACATCCAGAGGTGATCACGGTGATGCAGGAGGTCGGCATCGATCTTTCACGCAATGAGCCGGGGAGCATCGGCAGGACCGAGACCGGTACAGCGGACATCGTGGTGACCATGGGATGCTCTGCGGAGGGTATCTGCCCTGCACGCTGGGATGGAGACAGTCGTGACTGGGACCTCCCCGATCCGAAGGGGAAATCGATCGATGCTGTGCGGAAGATTCGAGATCAGATTCAGCAGCGGGTCCAAGCGTTGCTCACGGAGATCGACGACGGCGAACAGGGGCGAGAGGTTTAGGTCACTCCTCAGATAGGTCCGAACATGCCACGTATCGATGTCACCCTACCTGACGAGGTGCTCGCAGAGTTTGAGATGCTGGTGGATGAGGAGTTCATATCCGAGGAACAGGCGGTCGAAGAGCTACTGACCATGGGCATCGACGCATACCGGGTGGATGAGGCAGGGGAGGATATGGGTCAGGAGTTCATCGAAGGGGTCCAAAACAACCTCTTTGACACTGCCGCAGATCCGGGCAACATCGACCACGATCGGCTCTGACCATCTAATCCTGCAGGTTATGGGCAGTGGTGACCATCGTCCCATATGCAACGGAGGGCGCTGCTGCGGGCAGGTGGCGTGGGGATCGTCGCTGGATTAAGCGGCTGTCTCGGAAGCAACGGGACCCAACTGTCTCGTCAGGAGTATGCGACAGATCCGCAGAATCTCCCATATCCCACCTGGGGTGAGCAGGTCCCGGAAGTCACGCTTCCCGACCCGATCACGGGTGAACAGGTGGACACCACATCGGTGGGCCTTCCAGCGGTGTACACGTTCTTTTTCTCACATTGTATGAGCGTGTGTCCGATCCTGATCGGGACACTTCGGAACGCGCAGACAGCAGTGGCGGGAACCGCGCATGCGGACATGGTCAGATTCCTGCCGATCACCTTCGACCCTCAGCGTGATGACGCCGCGCGGCTGCAGCGGTATGCGACGGATATGAATGTCGATCTCACGATGGGGAATTGGTCATTCCTCCGACCGAGTGGGGTCGAGCGGGCGGAAGCGGTGGTGACCGACCAGTTCGGGGTGGTCTTCGAACGGACCGAGGAGACCGATGAGGGGTACATGTTCGCGCACACGGCCTTGACGCTCATCGTCAATGCAGATGGAATCGTCGAGCGGGCATATCGGACCGGTAGCCCGGACGAGAAGCAGATTATCGCGGATATCGAGGCGCTCATCGGCTGATGCGTCGCCGCACAGCCATCTTGGCAGGGGCAGGCGCAATTGCGGCACTTGGGGGCACGCAGGTGTTGGGCTCGAGGACGCGACCGGTTGTCACAGAGGAGGTGCGGACGATTGATGCGCCAGGATCGACCGCTGGGCAGATGCGGATCCCGTCGGTCGGCACCCCCATGATCGTCGACCTGTTCGCCACCTGGTGTGCACCGTGTGTGACGCAGATGGGGGCACTCAGCATGGCACATGCCAACCATGGCGAGCGGGTCCACTTCGTCTCGGTCACGAATGAGCGACTAGGTGGAGGCTTCGATGGGGATGATATCGCTGCATGGTGGCGGTCACACGGGGGGGCATGGACCGTCGCGGTCGATGAGGGGTCGGACGTGATGCGGGCAGTGCAGGCCACAGGACTGCCGTACCTCGTGGGGTTCGACGCTGACGGCCAGCTCCAGGTGACCCACGGGGGATTGGCGAGTGTGGCCGAGATCGAATCGATGGTGCAGGCGATCGGGTGAGCAGATCCGATGGCACTACTCACCGAGATGGGGTTCGCCGCCGGCGCCGGGCTTGCGACCTTCCTCGCACCGTGTGCGTTCCCACTCATCCCTGGCTACGTAGGGTACTACCTCAGCCATGCTGAGACACCGAAGGTGGGTCGGGCAGCGGCTGCGGCCGCGATCGGTGCGACTGCGGCGCTCGGCATGATCGTGACGGTGGGGATGCGTGCAGGCACTGGACTCCTCCAGTACATCCCGCAGCTAGAACCACTGATCGGGCTCGTCCTCGTGGTCGGAGGCATCGTGCTGCTGCGTGGGGGCAATGGGTGGCACATGGGGCTCGGGGCCAGACCGGATCGAGCCCGCGGCTTCGTGGTCTTTGGTGGGCTCTATGCGGTCGCAGCAGCGGGCTGTGTGGCACCCATCCTGTTGGGCGTCATCGCGGGATCGCTGCAGTTGGGTGGGATTCAGCAGCTGATCGTCATCGGCACGTACACCATCGCCATGGCGGTCCCACTTGGCGTCGTGACGGTGGTCGCTGCGGTGACGGATGCACGCATGCGGTCGTTGGGTGTACTCGGTGGACACGTCCAACGCTTGGGGGGTGTCATCCTGATCATCGCAGGAGGGGTACAGACCTACCTGTCGCTATTCGTCTGGGAGGTGCTGTGAGATGGATCGCGGTGCGATCATCCTCGCAGGGGGGCGATCGCGGCGGTTCGGTGACCGTGACAAGGTCCTTGCACCGCTCGGTGACCGACCCATGATTCACCATGTGCTGGAGCGGGTCGCGCCGGTGGTCGATTCGGTGACGATCAACTGTCGGAGCGGACAACAGGCGGCGATCGCCGAGGCGATCGGACCGTGGAGTTCGTCAACGCAGTTCGCGATCGACCCCCAGGATGACCTTGGACCGGTGATGGGGATAGCGACGGGTCTCGCGGCGACAGAAGCAGAGTATGTCGCGGTCATCGCCGGCGATATGCCCTTCGTCGAGCCGCTGGTGCTGCGGTACCTCTTCGTCGCGATCGGCGATGCAGATGCGATCCTCCCACGGCCAGATGAGTGGTTCGTCCCAACCCAGGCGGTCTACCGCCGAGAGGGGGTCCTTGAGTCGATGCAGCGCGCCGCCGAGGCAGGGGACCAACCGATCTTGGCCGCGTTAGAGGAAGCACGGACGGTGAGTGTGGATGCTGCGGTGCTCGATCGGTTGGATGGACGCCGCAGCCTGCGGAACATCAACACCGAGGCCGAGCTGGCAGCCGCGGCCGAAAGGGTCGGTCAGTAGACGCCGATGATGGGATCTCCGGCGATGAGGGATGTGAGGACTACGGTGACTGCTGGATCGATCGCGGTGATCTGAGTCGCCACCGAGTGTGCGGTCTCCGTGCCCGTGGGGTCATCCACCATGTTCAGACAGACGATGTAGTCGGAGCCTTCGGGGACCAGCTTGCGTCCGCCCTGCGGGTGGGTGGCGACCATCGCGAGATCACCAGCGGTGAGCAGGTCGCCCAGCTGCCGACCCGTGATCGCAGCTACCCGCTCCGGCCGGTGAACGAGGTCGGCTGCGAGTGGGGAGCCGACGACCTCGATGCTGGCGACCCAGACGACGCGGGCACTCGTCTCGGGGAGCTGTGGTTCATCCACACCCGGTGCTTTGAACCGGCGCATCCGCGCACCATCCGCCTTGACCAAGACGGGATGACCGACTGCACCGATTGCATCCACCGTCGAGGGCGGGTATCCCAGCCGGCGGTCGGGACCGTCTGTCCCCGCGAGCACACCGACAGGCCAGTCGGTAGCACTGCGGACGATGCTGACCGGTTCGTCGGTGAACGCCAATGTCTCCACCCATGCGGCAATCGGTGGGATCCGGACGGTGGCTGTCACGATGGGCTGTTCGAGGCCCATCGCCAGCCGGCGCATGAGGGTCTTCTTGCCACCTGCGCCGACGACAGCCGTGATTCCATCACCGGCGCGAAACGCTTCGACCAGCGTGGGCGTGGTCATCCCATCGATGCGGTGACATCCGTCGCGGAAATCATCCCGACGATGTCGTCTGAGCAGACCGGTAGATGCGAGATCCCGAACGTCTCCATCATCGCTGCGGCCTCCGTCACGGGGATCGCGGGCGTGACGGTCTCCACTCGGGGTGTCATGACAGCCTCCACCGAGGTGGAGGTCGGTGACAACCCCTTGGCGACCACTTCGATGAGGTCGGTCGAGGTGATGATCCCGGGCTCGACCGCCGTGACGATCACCGCCTTCACCGCCGCCTCCATCATCATCTCTGCGGCCACACGTACCGACGCTGTCGGTGCGACGGTGATGAGGTCGGTCGTCATCACATCCTCGACGGTCATGTTACCAGATACCATACGTCAGATGGTTGAGACTTGCTGGCTTTGTTCTTTCGCTGTTCAAGCCTTTGGTTTCCGCTCGAGGGTGGGATGCTCCTTGATGTACACACTCGTATGCGCCGGGATATCCTCGGTCACCCACGAGTTGGCCCCGATGCTCACGTAATCCCCCACCTCCACCGCACCGAGGACCTTCGCACCTGCACCGATGACGACATGATCGCCGATGTCTGGGTGCCGCTTGTAGCCCTTCTTCAGCGACTTTGCATCGCCCTCATCCGGTTCGAAGTGCAGCGCGCCCAGCGTGACGTCCTGATACAGTCGCACCCATGCACCCACCGTGGCACTCTCGCCGATGACGACGCCCGTGCCGTGGTCGATGAAGACATGTGGGCCGAGGAGTGCACCTGGATGGATGTCGATGCCGGTGCGGACCTTGGCATGCTCGGTGAGCTCCCGGGCATACTCCGGTGCTCCTTCCTCATACAGCACATGTGCAATCCGCTGTATCATGACCGCAAGGAGGCCGGGATACGCCCGGATCACCTCGGTGTAGCTCTTCGCCGCGGGATCTCCTTTGAATGCCGCCTCGACATCCAGTTTGACCAGCTCCCGGACCTCGGGGAGTGTGTCGAGGGTGTTGCGGACGATCCGCTCTGCCTCACCCGTCTGATACGGGCAGACACCGGCTAGGAAGATCTCCCCCAGGCCGTCCAGTCTCTCGAGGACGGCCAGCTCGTCGCGGACGAGATCGGGTGCATTCCAGCAGGTCGGGAACAGCAGTTCACGGATCAGTCCGAACTCCTCCCGCTGGTAGTCCCGCTCCGGAAAACACACCGAGATATCGACTGGGAATGGCTCACCATCCGTCGCATAAGCCCGGAACAGCCGGGAATGTGCATCTCCATCGTACCTGTACTCCATACCCCATGCTAGACGCCTAGTGGTTTGATATTGGCGCTCTGCGCTCAGAGCCGGCGGGGGCGCCCGCTCGCATAGAAGTACTCCGCACGGATCGCGCCGAGTCGGCCACCCTGTCTGAGCTGCCGGAGGCCGGTTCGGATCGTTGTCTCAACCGATGGGTCGGCGACCTGCAGAGTCACCGCCGCCTGTCCGACTGCGATGATGCTGGGCGTGAACGCGCCGATGGGTCCGCCGGCTGCGTCGACGAGTCGACCCCGGTCGCGACGGGCCCATCTGTACGCCGTCACCCAGTCGGTGACGACAGCTGCGTCCCCCCGAGGAGGATCCACCGGGATCTCGACCTGTCGCGGCACTGCATCGGTCACAGTGGCGAGTGCGGCCCGGAGGCCCGCGGTATCGAGCGGCTCGGGGACCAGGACGGTAGCTGGTTGGGCCTCCATGGGAAGGACGACTGTGTAGAATCCGTTCAGCAGTGTGATGTCGTCCGGGCGCGCCGGGGTCATAGCACACAGGAGACCCGTCTGTTCGCCATCCGCGCCGATCATCACCTCGCGCGATATCGCCGCCCCGAGTGCATCGAACACTGCAGGGAGGAAGCCCTTCACCGTGGTGCCCTCCCAGTCACAACAGCGGCTGTGGTACTGGAATGGCCGACCGCGGAGGTCCGTGCGGACCTCGATGCCGGGCCTGCTACGACCCAGACAGCCGGTGCCAGCGAGTGCGGTGAGCAACAACGCCCGACGGGTATGGCGGTGCTGCATACCCCTGCTGGTGCAGGCAGACGTATAGCGACTCGGGCGGGGACAACGCTTTACCCACCATCATCCAGAGGTTGCTAACAGCGAGTATCATGGATGCGATCCAGACAGTGACCAGCCGTGCAGAGTACATGCAGACCGCGGCGGATGTAGCAGAGACATCGCGGATCCCAATCGAGCTGCAGGTCACCGTGGATGACCCCTTCGATGCCTTCCGTGCGGTTGCAGAGTCACATGAAGGGGTCCTCTTGGAGACATCAGGTGGACGTGATGGCTGGAGCTACATCGGGCTGAACCCAGAGTCTCGCACCCACGTTCGCGCCCCACTTGAATCGGAGGTCGTGGAGGGGTCACCGACGCTGGCGGAGCTGCAGGGCGCGCTCGATGCGGAGACGCTGGTCCGGGGTGGGTGTGCGGTCCCGTACCCATGTGGTATCATCGGATGGTTGGGGTATGAAATCAGTCGCGAGCTGGAGCCGACGATCCCGCAGGGGTCCTCAGAGACGTTGCCACGGGCACAGTTCGCGGTGTTCCCGACGATGATCGCATGGCGGGAGCCGTCGGAGGCACCGGTGAAAATGCATCTGACAGGGTGTCCGCGTGTCGGTATCGATCCCACGGCCACCTACAGTTCGACTATCGAGGACCTCCAGAAGATCGCAGAGCAGATCACAGCGCCACAGCCACGACAGGCGCCTCCAGAGACGGCCGCAGCGGTCAGCTTCACGAGCGTGATGGGCGGGGATGCCTTCGCAGAGCGGGTGACCGCGATCAAGGCGGCGATCCGTGCAGGTGACACGTTCCAGACAAACCTGTCTCACCGGCTCGAGGCGCCAGCTGAGTTGGACCCACTGGCGGTGTACAGCGCACTGCGGGAGGTCAACCCGGCTCCGTACTCCGGACTGTTGCGGTTCCCTGGGATGACGTTGATCAGCGCAAGTCCCGAACTCCTGTTGTCGGTCGACGGAGCGCACCTGACCACCGAGCCGATAGCAGGAACGCGACCCCGCGGGGCAGACCCTGCTGCCGATAGGCAGTATGAAGATGAGCTCACGAGTGATGCGAAAGAGCGTGCGGAGCATGCGATGTTGGTTGACCTCGAGCGGAACGATCTCGGCAAAGTGTGTGCGTATGGTTCGGTTGAGGTGACCGAGTATCGGCGGGTCGATCGCTATGCAGAGGTGATGCACCTCGTCTCAGAGGTAGAAGGACGACGGCGGCCGGGAGTGAGCCTCACCGACGCCATCGCAGCGATGTTCCCAGGCGGGACGATCACGGGCGCGCCGAAGCCGAAGACGATGGAGCTCATCGCAACACATGAAGATGCCCCACGCGGGCCCTACACCGGGAGCATGGGGCTTTTCGGATTTGACGATCGCGCGACGCTCAGCATCATCATCCGGACCATCGAGCTGCACGATGGACGCTTCGGTCTGCAGGTGGGCGCAGGTATCGTTCATGATTCCATCCCAGAGCAGGAGTACCGGGAGACCCTGGACAAGGCACGGGGGATGATTAGAGCGGTGGACGCTGCATTGGCACCGACACAACAGGTCCGCGTCAGCGAGGAGGGGCCGCGTTCACATGAGGTGTCAGAGCGAACGTGATCCTGGTGATCGACAACTACGATTCGTTCGCATACAACCTGGTGCAATCCATCGGACAGGTGACGTCGGTCGAGGTCGTCAGAAATGATGCGATCTCGATCGCCGAGATCAGCAGGTTAGCACCCGATGGGATCGTCGTCTCACCGGGCCCCGGGACACCAGAGGAGGCTGGGATCTCGATCGATGTCTTCGCAGAGCTGAAGATTCCGACACTGGGGGTCTGTCTGGGCCATCAGGCTCTGTGTGCAGCACACGGTGCCCCTGTTGGGCATGCCCCCTCGGTGGTCCACGGCAAGGAATCGACCGTGCGACACGACGGCAGTGCGCTGTACACAGGGATCGAGAATCCATTCCGTGCGGGCCGGTACCACTCGTTGGCCGTCGAGCGCCGGCAGCTGCCAGAGCCACTGGTCGAGACTGCGATGACGGCCGATGAGGCGGAAATCGTCATGGGTGTCCGCGTGCGTGACCGACCGCACTACGGGGTGCAGTTTCACCCCGAGAGCATCCTCACCCCCATGGGAGACCGGCTGATCCGGAACTTCTGCGGCTCGGTGGCGAGTACATGAGACCATGGATGTACGGTGCTGCGACGATGCTCGCGTGGGGTGGGTGGATTATTTTGGGGGAGCTTGCCGGTCGCAGCATCGACCCGCGTACTGCGGCGGCAATATCGTATATGAGTGCGACGGCTATCGCAATCGTCTACGCTCTCATCGCAGGTGGTGGCGGACCGCTCACCTCGGTGGGGGTCGGGTTTGCGCTGCTCGCAGGTGTAGGTGCAGCCGTCGGTGTCATTGCGACGTATGTCGGGATATCGAGTGGATCGACCGCCGTGGTCGCCACCCTGGGTGGGATGTACTTCGTCATCGCTGCGCTGCTGAGTGTGGTCGTCTTCGAGGAACCGCTCGACCTCCAGACGATCCTGGGCATTGGGTTGGCCATCATGGCGATAGTGGTGCTGACGACGGGCCGATGATGGAACCTCAACATGTCGGGTCGGTTGCATGTTCTGTCTGTGGAGCCGCAGATACTCATGCTTTAGCCGGATAAATCTCGAATTGGGTCTTGTATGCAAGATGTGATTTCGACAGATGCAGCACCGGCGGCAGTGGGTGCGTACAGTCAGGCGATCATGACCGACAATCTGGTCTACACTGCGGGGCAGTTGCCGATGACGGCCGATGGTGAGCTCCTCACGGATCTGTCGGTCGCAGAGCAGACAACGCAGTGCCTGCGGAACATCGAGGCGATCATGACCGCGGCAGACCTGTCGATGGCAGCGGTGATCAAGACGACCGTCTTCCTTGCGGACATCCAAACGTTCGAGGAGTTCAACACCGCCTACGGGGCGTTCTTCCCCGAGCAGCCGCCAGCGCGCAGCGCTGTCGAGGTGGGGGCGGTCCCCAAGGGGGCAGCAGTTGAGATCGAGGCGATCGCGGCCCGCTGAGATCAGAAGAGCTTGAGCTCATCTGCCCGTTCTGCAGCGAGTGCAGCGAGCTCCTCGACGGTGGTGTCTGACTGTGTCGCGAGCACGCGTGTCAGCATGGCGAGTTGGTCGACAGCGGCACTACGCAGCTCATCGGCTGAGCTGGTGTCGTTCGCGAAGTAGTACTCCTGTTCTGCTGCATCCGTGATGATCCCGACGTACACCGAATGTAGATCGTCAACAGACAATCTGTCGATGGCCTCTGCGACGACATCTGCAAACTGTGTGGTGCTCATACCACCCCGAGTGGTACGGTGGGGTTTGCACTTCCGGTGAGGCGTGAGCTTTTGTCTCATGGTCTGTATGTTCGAATATGACACATCAGGTCGGCACCATCCGCATCGCTGCGGCATGGGGTGCCCAGGATGCCGACCGGCTGATGACGGCCGCCGAGCAGGATGCGGATGAGATAGGAGTCCTTCGCACCGGCCCGGTTGGTATCGCAGGGTGGGATCCGGTGGTGTTCGCCTCGACCGAAGATGCGACTGCGGTGTATCCCGCACCGGCAATCGCGACAGTGAGAGAGGCTACCGAGGCGATGGTGTCCGGGGAGCTGCCCCCGACAGCCCCACATCACATCCAGCACCCGCGAGACGCGAACCGCCGTCCGATGGTGCCGGGAACCCCACTCGAGCGTAGCGTTGACCGAGTGTGTGGCTACGCCGGATGGGTCGACCCGATGGAAACGACGGATGTGCCGACATCGGTCGACCTGCTGGCGGGGCCCGCCCGGTTGGTCCGTGGCCGTGGGTGGGGCGATGCCGCAGAGGACACCACACTCGGCACCGTCTGGGACCGGCTGCCGTCAGATGGTGATGATCCGATCGTCGTCGTGAACGCGGCGGATCCGCACAGGTTGGCACGGGTCGATCGGTTCCTCATGGCATCGCAACCGGGACGCATCATCGGAACCGCAGCCGCACTAGGCGAGGCCGTGGATGCAACCGATATCGTGGTCGTGCTGCCGGCGGATGCCGATCAGCTCGCCGCAAAACTCACCGACATGAGCACGCCAGTGGGATCGATTGCCGTCCAGGTCGTCTGTGGTTCCGATCTGTTCCATGCGACCGAACCAGCGGCCCTCGTCGAGTATCTGGAGGGCAAGGACCGTGTCGAACCCCGTCGGAGCCCGCCGGGTCCAGAGGAGTTCGGGATCTTCGGGCGGCCAACCCTGATTCACACGCCCCGCACCCTTGCACAGGTCGCGGCTGTGGAGCCAGCAGGGCAGACGGGAGAGGATGTGGGCACACGCCTCTTCCATGTCTGTGGTGACGTCCGTGTCGAGCAGATCGTCGAGCTCGGGTCGAAAGACCCCATCGGAGATGCGGTATCGGCGGCCGAGCCAGAAGATGATGTGAGCATGGCGATCGTCGGCGGCGTCTTCGGTGGCTTCACCACAGATCTGGAACTGCCGGCGAATGCGTCGGCACTCCACGCCGCAGGTGTCGGTTCTGATGGCGTCATCGAGGTCTGTGCTCCCCACCGGTGTCCGGTCCGCATCGCAGGTGATCGCATCAGCTTCGCTGCGGAGTCCAACAGCGGTCGATGCGTCCCAGGTCGAGAGGGCACGGTCCAGCTGAGGGAGCTCCTCCGTGAGGTGTACACCGGTGCTTTGGATACAGCGGCGATCGCGGAGCTGTCGCGCGTGATGCGACACAGCAGCAACTGTCGGTTGGGAGCGGCGGCGACCCGGCCGGTCATGACGGCACTGTCGCAGTTCGAGGATGCGTTCGAGGCGCATGCTGCAGGTGAGTGCCCCGCAGGAGGTTGCCCACAGTTATCATGAGTACGAGTACACCCCCATCCGATGAGAGCATCGTCTCCGAGCAGGTCGCCCCACGTGTCCCGACCCTTACGGACCCCCAACCTGCGACACCGGTGACGGCAACCTTCGCACCGGGGACCGCGACTGACCCACCGGTGGGCACGGAGACGGGCACGACCGTGACGGTCAATGGGACGGTGGTGGAGGTCCCCGCGGGTGCGACGGTGATCGACGCGATCGAGGCGGTCGATGACGCGGTCGCGGTCGTCGCCAGCGGTACGGAGGCGGTCGAGGCAGAGACAGCGATACCCGCACTTTGCCATTACGACCGGGAGGGCGATGGCAGTGACCAGATCGGGCCCCGGAGTGAGTGCAGGACGTGCATGGTGGAGACAGCAGAGGCGGGGATGGTGCCGGCATGCTCGTATCCTGCGACCGATGGGTTGACCATCGAGACGGAAGCACCGGATGCAGCCGAGGCCCGGTCGGTGAATCTCGACCTCGTGCTGTCGAATCACAACCTCCGGTGTACGACATGCAACGGCAATGGACGGTGTGAGCTGCAGTCCGCGGCCGTCGGTGAGGGGGTCGACCACCCACGATATGGCGTCTTCGGCGAGCGCGATCTGTACGAGCCCATCGACGACACCTCATCATTCATCCAGATCGACCGGAACAAGTGCATCCTGTGCACCCGGTGTGTCGATGCGTGCAACGATGTGCAGGTCGAGGGTGTCCTGCGGATCGAGGGATACGGCAGCGAGACCAGGATCGGATTCCAATCCGAGGCGGAGACGATGGCGGCATCGAACTGTGTCTCCTGTGGTCACTGTTCGACGGTCTGTCCGACCGGTGCGCTGACCGAGAAGGGTATCGGTGGTGCGACCACGCTGCCGCTGCCGGGGTTCACCCAGCGTAACTCCGTTGGGCGGGTCATCGAACATGAGCCGGTCGAGACGATCGATGAGACCGCGGCCCCGAACCGTGGCGACACCGACGTGTCGAGTCCCACAGGGGTCGCAGCGTACATGCAACGGGCACGTGCGCAGGCGGAGGAGCTTGCGGAGGATGCGGTCATCGCCGCCGAGCACCTCGCAGAGAACATCGCGGTCGCCGCTGTCCCGGAGAAGTACCTCTTCGACATCGCCTCGACCGTCAGTGACCAGCGACTGGCCCGGATCGACCGTGCGGAGACCACCTGTGGTTTCTGTGCGGTTGGATGTCGCTTCGAGATGTGGGGCAAGGATGGTGACAGCCTCGGTGTGGTCCCGGTCGATGATCCAAAGAAGGCACCAGCGAACAACTTCTCCACATGTGTGAAGGGGAAGTTCGGGCATGAGTTCGCGAACAGCCCCCGGCGGGTGACCGAGCCGTTGGTGCGCACACCTGACGGTGACTTCGAGCCGGTCGGGTGGGATGAGGCGCTCGACCTCGTCTCTCGCAGGCTGCAGGAGGTGCAGGTGGAGCACGGTGTCGATGCCGTTGGATGTCTTGCATCATCGAAAGGGACGAACGAGGAAGCGTATCTCGTGCAGAAGTTCGCCCGTGCCGTGCTCGGCACGAAGAACATCGACAACTGCGCTCGGCTGTGTCACTCCTCGACGGTTGCTGCGCTCAAGCGTACGGTGGGCTTCGGGGCGATGACGAACCGGATCAATGAGGACATCGGCACCGCTGATGCGTACCTGATCACCGGGTCGAACACGACGGAATCCCATCCGGTGCTCGCGACCCGGATCAAGCAGAACGTGCGTGATGGGGCGACCCTCATTGTGTTTGATCCACGCAAGGTGGGGATCGCCGACCATGCAGACCAGTTCGTCCGCACGAAGCCAGGGTACGATGTGATGTGGCTGAACGGGCTGATGCATCACATCATCGCAGAGGATCTGCATGACAAGGCGTTCATCGAGCGGAACACGACGGGGTTCGAGGAGCTGGAGGAGAAGGTGGCGGCGTTCACTCCGGAGCGGGTCGAGGAGGTCACCGGTATCCCCGCCGATGAGCTGCGACAGGCAGCCGAGACGCTCGCTGCAGCGGAGACGGTCGTGTTCGGGTGGGCGATGGGGATGACCCAGCAGAGCCACGGGACCGAGAACCTGCTGGCGATGGCCGATCTGTGCCTGCTGCTGGGTCAGATCGGCAAGCCGGGCGCGGGGATGTCACCGTTCCGCGGGCAGAACAACGTCCAGGGGGGCGGTGGTGACATGGGGACGCTGCCCAACGTGCTCCCCGGCTACCAACCCCTCGATGACCCGGAGGTCACCGCGAAGTTCGAGCGGGTCTGGGGTGCGGCGCCCCCGAGCGAGGAGGGGCTCAAGGTCCCCGAGATGTTCAAGGAGATCCATGCGGGGAACATGCACGGAATGTATGTCGTGGGCGAGAATCCTGCGTTGAGCGAGCCGGACATCTCACATGCGGCGGCGGCACTCGAGCAGCTGGAGTTCCTCGTGGTGCAGGACATCTTCATCACCGAGACCGCGGAGTACGCCGATGTGATCCTACCGGCTGCCACCTCCCCGGAGAAGCATGGGACGTTCACGAACACCGAGCGGCGGATACAACGGGTGCGAGCCTCGGCGAGCCCACCCGGCCGTGCCCGGCAGGACTGGGAGATCACTTCGGCGTTGGCACGTCGGCTCGGGCATGACTGGCAGTATGACCACCCCTCGGAGATCATGGATGAGATCGCATCGCTGACACCGATCTATGGGGGGGTCTCGTACGAGCGCCTGGAGGAGGGCGACCAGCATGGGCTGCAGTGGCCGTGCTGGGATGCGGAGCATCCGGGGACGCCCTACCTGTATGACTACGAGACAGGGGAGTTCAACTTCCCCGATGGGAAGGCTCGCTTCGTCCCTGCAGACGGGGGCCACCCCGGTGAGATCGCCGATGAGACGTACCCGTACACGCTAACCAGTGGCCGGGTGCTGTACCACTGGCACACCGGCCAGATCACACGGCGAGTGGAGGGGCTCATGAGCCACGTCGGCGAGAGCTTCGTGGAGATCCATCCCAGGACAGCAGATGAGCTCGGCATCGCAGATGGAGAGTATGTCCGCGTCCGCTCGCGCCGCGGTGCGATCATCGTGCGCGCGATGGTGACCGACCGGGTGGGGCCGGCGACGCTGTTCATCCCCATGCACTTCGCGGCGGGTGCGGTCAACAAGCTCACCCAGGAGACGTATGACCCGACCTCCGGCATCCCCGAGTACAAGATCACGAGCGTCACCGTCGAACGGCTGGGACCAGATGCCGACCCGACCGAACTGCAGACACCGGATGCTGGCAGCGGCACCGCCGCAGACGACTGACCGCTCAGAAGAGCCCGGAGATATTGCCCTCGTCGTCGATGTCCATCCCTGCGGCCGCAGGAATCGCCGGGAGCCCTGGCATCGTCAGTACATCACCGGTCAGCGCGACCAGGAATCCCGCTCCGGCGGATGGGTACAGCTCCCGGACCTCGAGCTCCCAGCCCGTCGGTGCACCCTTCTTCCGCGGATCATCACTGAATGAGTGGAACGTCTTCGACATGCAGATCGGCATCTCCTCGAAGCCGAGTTCCTCCATCTTCGAGATGTCCGCATTAGCCTGCTTGGAGTATGTCACCCCACCTGCACCGTAGATCTCCGTGGCGATCGTCTCTATCTTCTCTCTGATCGACGCATCCAGTGGATACAGGTGCTCGAAGTCCGCGGCAGCACCTGAATCGACAGCGGAGATGACCTCCTCGGCCAGGTCGACCCCCCCATCGCTGCCCTGCTCGAACATCCGAGATTCCGCGGCGGCGACGCCGAGGTCATCACGGCAGTGGTCGAGGACGACCTCGATCTCCGCGTCAGTGTCATCCGGGAAGCGGTTGACACAGACGACGACGGGCACGTTGAACTTCTGGAGATTCCGGACGTGTTTGTCCAGGTTCTCGAAGCCCTCGACGATCGCATCCTCTCCCGCAGCGACGATCGCATCCAGGTCTGCGGGCCACATGTCCAGACCGTGGTATTTCAACGCGCGTACGGTCGAGACCAGCACCACCGCATCCGGGGCCATCTCTCCGAAGCGGCACACGATGTCCATGAACTTCTCTGCGCCGAGGTCCGACCCGAAGCCGGCCTCGGTGACGAGGTAATCGCCCAGTCCGAACGCGGCCTTGTCGGCGATGAGCGAGTTCGTCCCGTGTGCGATGTTCGCGAACGGCCCACCATGGATGAACGCCGGGGTGCCCTCGATGGTCTGGACGATATTGGGCATGATCGCATCCTTCAGCAGCATCGTCACCGGGCCGGTCGCATCGATATCATCCACCGTCACCGGCGCGCCCTCAGTGTCGTAGGCGACGATGATGCGAGCGACCCGGGCCTTGAGATCACCGAGGTCATCTGCAAGACACAGCACCGCCATCAGCTCCGATGCCGCAGTCAGCAGGAAGCCATCCTCGCGGGGCATCCCACCCGTCTTGCCGCCGAGGCCGATCACCATCTGTCGCAGTGCACGGTCGTTCATGTCCAGCGATCGTGGCCACCGGACGTCCGTCGCGTCCACATCCAGATCGTCGCTCTGCGAAAGGCGAGCATCCAGCATCGCCGATATCAGATTGTGCGCAGAGGTCAGCGCATGCAGGTCGCCCGTGAAGTGGAGGTTGATATCCTCCATGGGGAGCACCTGTGAGTAGCCACCTCCCGCAGCACCTCCCTTGACACCGAAGACGGGTCCGAGCGAGGGCTCGCGGATCGCGATCATCGCCTCCTTGCCCACCGCGTTCAGCGTCTGCCCCAGGCCAACCGTGGTGACCGTCTTACCCTCGCCCAACGGGGTCGGTGTCATGCCCGTCACGAGCACGAGGTTCTGCTCTCTGTCTGCAGCCTGCGCCCGGAGCCGTGCGACGCTGTCGGTGTTCAGCTTCGCCTTGTACTCTCCGTAGTACTCCAGGTCCTCGTTGCCGAGGTCATATGACCGAAGCAGGTCCCAGATGGGAACCATCTCCGCATCCTGTGCGATCTCGTAATCTGATGGAAAGCCATCGGCTTCCGGTGTCTCAGACATGCTCGGACGTGGCTGCTTTCATAGTATGAGTGTTGGCAAACCTGTCGGTGCCGAGTCATGTTGTGTCGAGCTGTGGACAGCAACACGCTCATGCAGCCGGCGGCGAGCACAGGAGACATGGAGTACGAGGCGGCCGCGGCGTTGCTCACAGGACTGGAGCAGCGACGGCCGAAGCTCGGGATCGATACCACGGAACGGTTGTTGAGCGCGTTCGATGATCCACACAGACAGTTCCCGAGTGTGCAGATCGCGGGGTCGAACGGGAAGGGGTCGACCGCCCGGATGCTCGAGGCGATCCTTCGCGAGAGCGGACTGCACGTCGGGCTGTTCACCTCCCCAGCCTTGGTGGATGCGCGCGAGCAGATCACGGTCGACGGTCGAGCGATTCCACGACGCCGAGTTGCGGCGCTTGCGGAGCCGCTGGAAGCGGCGATTGAGGAGCTGCGCGCGATCGATGATGTGCCCACGAACTTCGAGGCGATGACAGCACTGGCATTGGCATACTTCGCCGAAGAGGACGTCGACATCGCAGTGTTGGAGGTGGGCATCGGGGGTCGGTATGATGCGACGAGTGTGGTCGATCCGGTCGCTGCGGCTGTTACCAGTGTGAGCCTCGAGCACACCGAGCTGCTCGGGGAGACGATCGAGGAGATCGCAGCGGACAAGGCGCAGGTGGCACCTGCGGGTCTGCCATTGGTGACGGCGACGACCGGCGTTGCGCGGGAGACAATCGCAGCCGAGACCCCGATCGTGACGGTGGGCTTCGAGGATGCGGACGTGATCGTCGAGCATCCGACCATCCAGCATGGCCCCTCCAGCGTGACGACCATCGAGACCGCAGGGGGACCAGTCGAGGTCAAACTGCCATTGGTGGGTGCACACCAGGCGCTGAATGCGGGGGTGGCCACGGCGCTGGCAGGCCAGGTCACAGACCTGGATGCCTCGGTTGTGGCGGATGGACTCGCACGTGCACGATGGCCGGGACGATTTGAGGTGGTGGGACATGAACCGAGGGTGGTGCTCGATGGATCGCACAACCCTGGTGCGGTGCGGGTGCTCGCAGACACCCTCGAGGAGCTCAGCTATGACCGTATCATCGGTGTGATCGGCGTGATGCAGGATAAGGATCTGGCGGCGATGGTCACCGGCATCGGGCAGCTCGATACGGTGGTCGCGACTGCTGCTGCGAGCCCTCGTGCGGTCGAACCGGCAGCTGTTGGTGACGCGTTCGCAGCGACGGCAGATTCGGTCGTGATCGAGCAGACGGTCCTCGCAGCGCTGGAACAGGGCGAGCAGCTCGCCGAGCGGGATGATCTCATCCTCGTGACTGGTTCGCTGGCCGTCGTCGCGGAGGCACGTGACCGGTATCGTCAGATGCTGGCACCGGTGGTGATACCAGAGGATGGCACCGACGGCCGGTCAAGGGCTGCTGCCCGATGGGGGATTCAGGGGTCGATCCGTCCGTATCAACGTGGACCGCTGTCGGAGACACTCTCTTCGCATGGCTGGCAGCTGCATGATGCGGGTGTAGCGGGACTGTCTGTGACCGAACCAGTCGAGCTGGAAGGGCCTGCTGTCACCCTCGAATCGGTCATGCGAGAGCTCCAAGATGAGCCGGTGACAGCGATGCTCGCACGACAGCTGCGGCGGACAGTGCAGGGAGCTACAGGCGAGAGTTCCGTCGGATGGATCCCCCGGGACCGACCGGCGATCATGGGCATCCTGAACGTCACGCCCGACAGCTTCTACGACGGTGGTGCGTACACAACCGTCGATGCGGCGCTCGAGCAGGCCGATCGGATGCTCGCTGAGGGAGCGGACATCATCGATGTCGGCGGTGAGAGCACACGACCTGGGGCAAACCCGGTGGCTATCGATGAGGAGATCGCACGGGTCGTACCGGTGATCGAGGCGTTGGAGGCGCAGGGGGTGCCGGTGTCGGTGGACACCCGCAAGGCCACGGTGGCCGATGCCGCGCTGGATGCGGGTGCGCAGGTGGTCAATGACGTATCTGGGCTACGTGATCCCGCGATGCCGATGGTGGTGGCCGCACATGATGCCGATCTGATCGTGATGCACTCGATCGCGACACCCGTCGACCCAGACCGCAAGACCGTGTATGATGATGTGGTCTCGGACGTGATGAGCGAACTCGCAGAGCAGTTGATGCTTGCTGGACAGGCAGGCATCGACCGCGAGCGGATCATCGTCGACCCCGGCTGTGGATTCGGGAAATCCCCCGCAGAATCCTATCGCCTGATCGACCGGCTGGGCGAGCTCGCAGGGCTCGGGGTGCCGGTGCTCATCGGCCACTCGCGTAAGTCGATGTTTGCAGCCGTGGCCCCTGATGAACACGATCGCCTCGCACCAACGCTCGCGATGAGTGCGCTCGCTGCGGCCCGGGGGGCTGGCGTATTGCGCGTGCATGACGTGGAGCCGAACAGAGCGGCTGTGGACGCTGTTGCAGCGATGCGTAGAACCCGTTCACCTAATGTTCACTTTTAAATATTCGGGTGATGATATTTAGACGCGATGTACGATACGATACTCATCCCGACAGATGGGACCTCAGACGCCGAGATGGGGGCAAAGCACGGCGCGGAGATGGCCGGAGCGCTGGGAGCGACCGTCCATGCACTGTATGTGATCGAGGAAGGGTCGAATCCCTGGCTCAACACGGCAATCGAGGACCAGCTGGAGGAGGCACGGTCCTACGGTGAGGAGATCACCGACGCCGTAGAGGAAATGTGCAGTGCCGAGGGGGCTGAGTGCGTCACCGCCACGAAGATCGGACCCTACGTCCATCAGGAAGTCAACGAGTATGTTGACAATCACGACATCGACACGATAGTGATGGGCTCAGGCTACCAGGGTCGACTTGCAGGTTTGCTGGGGTCGACTGCAGAGAAGATCCTGCGAACCTCCGAGGTCCCGGTCACGATCGTGCGACGAGGCGAGCGGAAGTAAGATTCAGTACCGGGTCTCACGCAGGTAGATGGTGAACGTCACCACCAACAGTGAGACCCCGGCGGCCATCAGTTCACCCGCGATGAACGCCCAGAGTGCGAAGAGTCCGACGACTCCGGTCGCCCCCGCGAGGACGAATGGCGCGAGTGTTGCCTCAGTCATAATCGGCTATCGCAGGGCCGACCCTTAGCCATTCGCGCTCACCACCAGTGGTTCGAGCGGGGGAACCAGTGATCGAGGTCCCAGTGGTACTGGCATGCCGGGCATGTCGCCCATTCAGGTACATCGAACAGCATCGGATGGCGTACCCCATGATCCATCTGCTCGCCGCAGCGAGGACACACCATCATCTCCAGCTCCAGCTCGCCGATCTGGCGGGCGGTGTAGCTGCGGTGACACCCGGGACAGTCTAACTCGGCGTCGGACCGTCGCTGCGGGATCTGTGAGTCACATCCTGGACAGGTGACGATCACCGGTGGGCGGGCATCCCACCCCTGGACGCTGTCGACCGTCGTCGTCTGTGCATCCGGGATTGCGAGGCTGAAGTTCTCCATCTCATCGCCTGCCTGGAGGTGCTTGATGACCGCCCCAACAGCTGCACGGATGGATTCGACCGCGGTAGGGCGGCTTGACATACATCCAGTAATCTCGGGACGATTAAAAGCCCGCTGGCGGCCGCATCGGGTTTAAGCAGATGACGTCCGCATCGAGGGTGTGTACAGTGCGCTCATGCAGATTGCCGAGATCACGCAGCTCGATACCGCCGCTCGTGTGCTCACTGCGGCCGTCGTGGTCGGCGTCGGGACCGCATTGTTGCTGCGATCCAGGGCGGACCTCCCCACACGTGCGATGCGAGCGTCGAACGCGCGACCGTTCCGGTCGTTGGGTGCGGGGGTAATCGCCCAAGGGGCGCTGCTACTTGCGGTGGTGTATGGTGGGTCACAGCTGGCACAGCTGCGCCTGGGCGCATTCAGCATGCAGTCGATCAGTTTGGGCCTCGCCGCGGTGGTCATCGGGGGTGTCGGTGTCGTCGGCTTCGCAGTCGTGGCAACCGCCGTCGCTGGGATGTTGAGCACATCCCATGTGGGTGCAACAGTCTCGATTGCCGCTGCATTGGCAGGGGTTGTGATGGCTGTGGAGCTGCGGCTGGCTGCCGTCCTGTGGCTGGTGATCGTGAGTTGGGGGGTAGGGGGACTCATCCGTCGCTGGTTCACAGCAAGCGCAGAGCGGGATGTTCCCGGGCGGTGAGGGTTTAGTAGCGCACGATCCTAGTACTGGTCATGATTGCACTCGCCCAGGCGGGCATCGAGCTGCCCTTCATCGAACTGGTGACGATAGCGGGGACACTGGTGCTGGTGCTGATCGTCCTCGCAGCAGGCGCATTCGCCTACCGGGCGTACACAGGGACACTCATGTGGCCCACAGACACCCCCGAGGACCCTGATGAGTTGCATCGCGGGTCGGATGACGACGAGTGGAAGTACTACTGAACGGGTAAAGCGCGAAAAAAATCGACGTGCGGTCGGTCAGTCGTCGGTCTCTGCGTCGCGGACGTCGCCCGGGAACATCGCTCCGGGGATCTCCACCTCCTCCCCAGACTGGGCGATCTCCTTGACGCGCTCGCGGAACTCCTCCGACATGAGGATCGCGTACTCACTGTTGAGACCTACGTATGTGGAGTAGACCATGATCAGTAAGATCGCGGCGAACGGCAAGCCGGTGGTGATCGATGCGGTCTGCAGAGCACTCAGTCCGCCACCGATCAGCAGGACCGCCGCGACGGCACCCTCGGTGACCGCCCAGAAGATCCGCTGTCCACGGGGGACATCGTGCTTGCCACCTGAGGTCAGGTGGTCGACGACCAGTGATCCAGAGTCAGACGAGGTGACGAAGAACGTCGTCACGAGCAGGATGGCCACCACCGATGTGATCGATGACAGCGGGTATGAATCGAGCATCGCGAACATCGCGAACGCGTTCCCTTGGTCGAAGACCGTCGAGGCGATCCCTGCACCCAATGTGACGTCTGCGAAGATCGCAGCACCACCGAAGGCACCCAGCCAGATCGCCGAGAACGTCGTCGGGATCAGCAGCACCCCGATGACCATCTGTCGGATCGTCTTCCCACGGGAGATGCGGGCGATGAACAGCCCCACGAATGGTGACCACGCCAGCCACCAGCCCCAGTAGAAGACGGTCCAGAAGTGGCCCCAGTCTGCGTAGCCGCTCCCTCGGGCGCCGCCACCGAGTGCTCCCGCCGCTCCTGCGGCGAAGAAGCTGTCCGTCCACCATGACATCTCGAAGAAGTTCTGCAGGTAGAAGCCGATCGACTGCACGATCCCATCGAGCAGGAACAGCGTCGGTCCGACCGCGAGGATGAACGCGAGGAACGCAAGCATGATGTACACATTCAGCTGGCTCAGCCGTTTGACACCCTTGTTCAGCCCTGCGGCGACCGACAGCGTCGCGATGCCCGTCACCACGGCGATGACGCCCACCTGCGTGGTCGTCCCGCTCGGGATGCCGCCGACAATGTTGAGGCCCGCTGCGATCTGCTGTGCACCGAGACCGAGCGAGGTGCCCAGCCCGAAGAGGGTCGCAAAGACCGTGATCAGGTCGATGACGTGCCCGGGCCAGCCGTAGATCCGGTCACCAAGCAACGGGTAGAACACGGAGCGGAACGTCAGCGGTAGTCCGCGATTAAAGGAGAAGAACCCCAGGCCGAGCGCGACCAGGCCGTAGATCGCCCATGGGTGGAACCCCCAGTGGAAGATCGTGGTCGCGAGCGCCGCCTGGGCGGAAGCGCCGGTCGCCTCCGCTCCGATTCCACCAGCGTACGGGAAGAGGTTCCCTCCGCCGGTGTTCATGTGCCACATCGGCTCTGCGACGCTCCAGAACATCAAGCCGATACCCATCCCCGCACTGAACAACATCGCCATCCATGAGAACGTGCTGAACTCCTCCTCGGCGTATACGCCGCCGAGTCGGATCTTCCCGTACTTGCTCAGTGCGAAGTACACCAGCGCGAGGATGAAGATGTTGACCGCGAGGATGTAGAACCACCCGAAGTTCACATTGATCGCATTGAAGATCCCGTCATACACACCCGCAGCCGCATCCCCGAGGAGTATCGTCGCGGCGATGAAGACGGCGATGAGCACCACCGCGAGGGGGAAGACAACCGGATGGATGTCGAAGCCGAAGCCCTGGATGTTGGTATCACCGGGTGATCGGTCACTTTCTGGATGGAACAGCTCCACCTGGAGCCCATCCGATGCCTGTCCTGCCTGTCCCGAGTCGGAGTCAGCCATAACGACCCTCCGATGTGTGTTTTCGTCTCATGGTATCGTTGTCAGTTGCTGGTTGGGCCCACACGCCGGCGGAGACATGGCACCGTCAGGTGTGGTGGCACGTGTCGTGCTGCCAACCTAATTCCTAATTTGGGTTAAAATTAATAAAGGTTCGGTAAGGTTCGTGAGGATTACTCGGTCGAGACCGCATACCCCGCATCCGCAATCGCGGTGACGATCGCATCGGCATGGTCCGCACCTGCGGTCGCGACCGTGAACACCAGATACGCCTCGCCCACCTCGAGGTCCGCGACCGACCGGTCGTGTCGCACCGAATGGATATTGGCCCCCCACTCTGCGATGAGGCCACTCAGCGTCGCCATCTGCCCCGGCCGGTCGTCGATGCGCACACGGATCCGGATGCGCTGGCGACGGTTCGTGAGCGCATGGACCAGTGTGGTCTGCAGGCCGGTCATGTCCAGGTTCCCACCACACAGCAGTGGGATGACCGTCTCGCCGCTGACATCGACCTCTCTGGCGAGCATTGCCGCGACCCCCGCAGCACCGGCGCCCTCGACGACCTGCTTGGCTCGCTCCATGAGCAGCATGATTGCGTCTGCGATCTCTGTGTCGGTGACGGTGACCACCGCATCCACGTGCTCGTCGATGAGTGTCAAGGTGGTCTCGGAGATTCCACCAGTCGCGATGCCGTCGGCGATCGTCGAGACCGAGTCCAACGTGACCGGGATGCCCTTCTGCAGGCTCTCATGCACGGTTGATGCTCCGGCCGCCTGCACGCCGACCACACGGGTCTCCGGACGGTCATGCTTGATCGCCGTGGCGATCCCACTGATGAGGCCACCACCGCCGATCGGGACGAACACGGTGTCCACATCGGGGACCTGCTCGAGCATCTCTAGACCGAGCGTGCCCTGGCCGGCGATGATGTCGGGGTCGTCATACGCATGGACGAAGGCAGCATCTGTGGACTCGACGAGCTCCTGCGCATGGGTCATCGCCGCCTGGAAGTCCTTGCCGACGAGCCGCACCTCCGCCCCGTATCCGCGGGTGGCGTCGACCTTCGCCTGCGGGGCATTCTCGGGCATGATGATCGTCGCCGTCGCCCCGCAGGTCGTCGCTGCGAGCGCCACGCCCTGCGCGTGGTTGCCGGCGCTGGCGGCGATGAACGCGTCGATGCCACGGTCGACATCCTGGACGATCTTGTTGTACGCCCCCCGTGTCTTGAACGACCCCGTCCACTGCAGATGCTCGAGCTTCAGGATCACATCCGCATCCACCATCTCCCCCAGTGATGTGCTGCGTTCCGTCGGTGTGGGCTTCACCACACGGGGGTCATCCAGGCGGTCACGTGCTGCGATGATGTCCTCGTAGGTGACCGGGAGTGTCGACATGGGGGACCTCAGGGCAGCAGCTTCGTGCGCTGAGGGTCGAAGAGCGGCTCCTCCCGGACCGTCGCGGGGTACGCCTGCCCCTCCGAGTGGACAGACACGGCAGTCCCCGGCTCGGCGTATGCAGTCGGCAGGTACGCATACACGATCGACGCACCGATGCTGTACCCGTAGTCTGCCGCCTGGACGTAGCTGATCTGGGTGCCGTCCGCGTGGATCGGGCGCCCGGTGAGCATGATGGTCGGATCCGCATCCAGGGTGATGGGGACGATCGAGGTAGCTGCACCCTCATCGGCTATGTCCGCGACCGCATCGCGCCCGATGAAGTCGGTGTCCAGATCCACTGCGAACTGTAGCCCCGCCTCGACCGGAGTCGCATCGGTGTCGATGTCGGTGCCCCACAGCCGGTACCCCTTCTCCAGCCGCATCGACTCCAGCGCACCCGCACCCATCGGACGGACATCCAGGTCCTGACCCGCATCGGCGAGTAGCTGCCACAGTCGGTCACCGTACTCCACCGGTGCCCACAGCTCCCAGCCCAGCTCGCCCACATACGACACACGGAGTGCTCTGACAGGGACCTCACCCACATGGATCTCCTGGGCGCTGAAGTACGGGAATCCCGCATCTGAGAGGTCTGCATCGGTCAGCCGCTGCAGCAGCAGCCGGGCCTTCGGACCCCACAGCCCGATCGCGGTGCGGGCACCCTCCTCGATGTGCACCGCCACCGTCTCGGGGGCATGCTCCTGGAGCCAACCGCCATGGATGTTGGGGGAGTTGCCACCGCCGGTCGTCACCATGTACGCCTCCTCGCCGGTACGCACGACGGTGACATCCCCGATGATCCCACCTGCAGGGTTCAACAGCAGGCTGTAGCGGACGCGGCCGATCGGCATCTCGATGTCGTTGCTGCACATCCGCTGGAGGAACGCCGTCGCACCGCTGCCACGCACGATGATGTCGCTGAAGGCGGTCATGTCGAACATCGAGACGTGCTCGCGCGTGTGCAGGTGCTCGGCGCCCTCGATCGGTGACCGGTTGATTCCCACCCATCCCGTCTGCTCTGGGATCTGACCGGCGTACCGCCCGACGAGGTCTGCGTTGGTGTGGTAGTACTGCGCGCTCTCCCAGCCACCGGACTGGTAGAACTCCGCCCCGAGTGCCTCCTGGCGTGCGTAGAAGGGGCTGCGGCGCAGGTTGCGGTGCTCGCCCGTCTGCCAGCGGGGCTCGACGATGCTGTAGACCTGCCGATACTGCTCGGCGCCCCGGTCCAGGAAGTACTCCCGGTGACCGGCATGAGGGCCGAAGCGCTCGACGTGGATCGCACCGATGTCAATCAGCGTCTCCTCCAGGCGCGGTGCACCGGTCTCCATCCACTGCGCGAGGATGTGCGCGTACCCCGCAGAGTGTGTCCACCAGATCGCCAGGGCACTCCAGAGGCCATCGACGGCCGTGAAGGGGCCGATCGCTGGCATGCCATCGGGGGTGAACACGAAGATGCCGTTCTCCGTCGCACGGTACTCAGCATCCCTGCTCGCCGGCAGCAGCTCGTCGAATGCCTGCTTCGGTGATTTGGACCGGTCGGGATGTGTGGGACTGTACCAGTGTTCGGGGGTGAACGACCGCACGGAGGCCTGCATGTCGGTGTTCTGACCCATCGCGTCTGGCTCGACGGGCAGGGGGATGTGGTTGTACGACCCCATGCCCAGCGAATCACCGTGGTTCCGGAAGTACAGCGAGTTGTCCTGATCACGACCGACGGGCTGTGTCGGGGCCTGGCTCATGACCTCGGGGATCATCCGGTCGCCGGGGACGGTCAGCCCCGTGGTGTTCTCCCCGATTGACGAGTCGTACTCCGCGAGCTCGTCCATCGGTTCCGTCACCACGTACTGATGCTCGACCGGTGCGATCGGCAGGTCGACCCCGGCGAGCCGACCCGTCTGGTGGCCCCAGTTGTTCGTCGCCAGCACACACCGCTCACAGGTGACGACCCCGGCGTCGGTCTCGACTGCACGGACGGCCCCTGCGTCGATGTCGATGTCCGTGACCGTCGTCTCACCGACGAACGTCGCGTCCGCCTCCTGCATGTACCACTGCAGTGCACCGATGGCATCCACCCGGCCGTCGGAGGGCGAGTAGTAGCCACCAAGGATCTGCTCGGGGTCGACGAGCGGGAGATGCTCGGCCACCTCCTCCGGCGTCAGGAGCTGCGGATCCGGGAGGCCGTAGCTCGTGGCGTACTCCACCCGTCGCTGGAGGAAGTCCATGCGTTCAGGGGTGCGTGCGACCTCGATGCCGCCGACCTCCGCGTACACCCCCGCATCCTGCAGGAGCCGACTAGTGTAGTAGGCCGTCTTCGTCATCACCTTCGACGGTGACGTCTGGAACATGATGCCCGGCGCATGCACCGATGACCCACCGGTGATCGGCAATGGTCCCTGGTCGAGCACGAGGATGTCCTCTGCGCCCAGTTCACTCAGATGATACGCGACGCTGCACCCGACCGCACCTGCGCCGATGATAACCGTCTCGGCATGATCTGGAAGCGAGGAACTGCTCATGATGGTAGGTCACGGTGATGACGTGAGCGTCATAAAGTCAGCGGTGAACGGGGTCTCTGGGCCGTGCTCGGGTGCTGAGGCGACATAGCACGACTCAGACCGCTCCTCATCCTGACAGTCCGCTTACAGCTCTATGCCAGCGGCTCCTCACGGACCGTCGCCGGGTACCGCTGGCCCTCATACAGGACCTCCACGGAGGTCCCAGGGGTCGCATGTTCCGGCGGGAGGTACGTGTATGCGATGCAGCTGCCGACGGTGTACCCGTACTCTGCGCTGTGGACGTAGCCCACCGGCTCATCCTCCACGAGCACGGGTCGCTCGCTCAGGATCACCGCATCGGGGTCGTCCAGCGTGAGACACGCCACCTGGTGACGGGGGCTGCCGCCGTCGGCCATCGCCGCCAGTGCATCCCGGCCGATGAAGTCGGTGTCCAGATCCACGGCCCACCCCAGCCCCGCCTCATACGGCGTGTGCTCGGTGTGCAGGTCGACCCCCCACAGCCGGAACCCCTTCTCCAGGCGCAGGGCGTTGAGCGCCCCACTGCCGAACGGCCGGATGTCCGCATCGGCCCCCGCGGCCATGATGTACTCCCAGAGCGTCTCCCCGTACTCGGAGGGGGTGTAGAACTCCCATCCGAGTTCGCCCACATATGAGACCCGCAGCGCGGTGACGGGGACGTTCCGCACGTAGAACTGCTGGGCGCTGAAGAACGGGAAGGCCTCATCGGAGAGGTCCGCATCGCAGATGGGCGCGAGCACCTCGCGGGCCTTCGGACCCGTGCACACCATCGCCGCCATCGAGGAGGTGACGTCATTTACATACACCCCATCAGGGGCCTGAGAGCGGACCCAGGCCACGTGGTTGTTGCCCACCTCGCGACCGGTCGTGAGGATGAGATAGCGCTCTTGCCCGAGCCGGGTGACGGTGACGTCCGCGCGCACCCCACCGTCCTCGTTGCACAGCAGCGTGTACTTGACATCGTTCACCGAGAGCTGCATGTCACCGGTGCAGAGGTGCTGGATGAACTCCGGTGCGTTCGCACCGATGACCTCCATCTTGTTGAAGGCCGTCATGTCATGCAGCCCTACATGCTCGCGGACGTGGATCGCCTCGGCGCCCTCGATCGGCGAGTAGTACTTGCCCGTCCACGCATCCCGGTCGGGGATCTGCTCATCGTAGCGCGCGACCAGGTCAGCGTTCGAGTCGTACCAGTGTGGCTCCTCCCAGCCCGCCTCTGCCCACAGCTCTGCATCGAGTCGGCGGTGGCTGTGGTACATCGGGGTGCGGCGGATGTCCCGCTGGTGGTCCGTCCAGACCCACTTCGGGTGCATGATGTTGTAGACGATGCGGTACTCCTCGCCGCCGATGTCGTGCGTGTACTCCCAGGAGCCCTCGTGGGCATCGAACCGGTTGACGTCACAGTGTGCCACATCGATCGGACCGGTGTCCAGTCGCGGGACACCCGACGTCATCCACTCTGCCATCGCCTTCATTGCACCACCAGCGTGGGTGACCCAGATCGCGGCGCCGACCCACAGCCCCTCGACCGACTCGACGGGCCCGATGATGGGCAGGCCATTGGGGGACTCGGCGAACATGCCGTTGTACTTGTACTCCAGCGGGACGCCTGCGGTCGCCGGTAGCAGCTCATCGCTCGCAGTACGGGGGGCCTTGTGCGGCCGGTCCGGATGTGTCGGGCTGTTCATGTGCTCTTCGGTGAACGGATGCACCGAGCCCTGCTCGGGACCATCCTCGTTGCGACCCAGATCGTCCGGATGCGGGACGATCGGTTCGTGGTTGTACGAGCCGATCCCGTACGCATCACCGTGGGTGCGGTAGTACATCGCGTTGTCCTGGTCGCGGAGGATGGGCCGGTGTGGAGGCGCCAGCAACCGCTGGGCCTTGACGCCGGAGACCCCCTCGTAGTTCTCATACAGCGGGTGATCGGTGACATCGACTGCCGCATCGGCCAGCTCCGCGAGCGGCTCGGTCATCGTGTACTGATGCTCCACCGGCGTCACGGGTAGGTGGACCCCGATTCGCTCCCCCAGCTGTCTGGCCCAGATGTTCGTGGTGATGGCCGCTCGCTCGCACGCGATCGTGCCCTGTTCGGTCTGGACACTCGTCACCCGACCGTCGCTGATCCCGACATCCTGCACCTGCGTGTGGGGAACGAAGGTCGCCCCGGCAGCGATCGCCTCACGGGCGAGCGCATCACATGCGACGACACCGGAGACCTGTCCGTCCGTCGGGGAGTAGTACCCGCCAAGGATGACATCGGGATCCACCAGCGGGAGATGTTCGGTGACCTCCGCTGGGCTCAGCAGCTGTGGGTCCTCGATGCCGTACGCCAGTGCGTACTCGACCCGCCGCTGCAGGAAGGCCATGCGCTCCTCGCTGCGCGCCACCTCAATGCCGCCGACCTCCTGATAGGCCTGCGTGCCGTCGATACTCTCGAGCTCGGAGTAGAGCCGCCGGCTGTAGTCCGCGAACTGGCACAGCTCCTTCGACTCGGCCGTCTGGAACATGATGCCTGGTGCGTGTGTGGAGGAGCCGCCTGTCGTCGGCATGGGGCCCTGATCGACGACAACCACATCGGAGACGCCCATCTGCGTGAGCTGGTACGCCAGGTTGCACCCCACGATGCCTGCGCCCACGATGACGGTATGGGCTGATTCCGGCTGGGTCTGTGTCGGTTCCATGGATCTGTTGCAGGGTACGATGCGTCAGACAAATAGATGTCGCCGAGCCGAGGTGTCCACATCGTGTCAAGCGTATGATTGGATATGTGCAGACCCCACTGCGCCCCCCTCAATCAGTCATCGCTGTCAGCGCATCGACGAGCGCGAGCAGCTCACCGGTGGCCGCATCCAACACGGCAGCACCCAACTCCGCACTCGCGGTGCGGGGGTCACCGACCGCACCGCTGGTGGTGAACTCATCCGTGTCGACCGCAACGTTGGTTCGGCCCGACCACCGACCCCACCGTTCGGCGCCATCGACAGCGGCGGCCTCCAGCTGCGACTCATCGATCAGTTCCGGCGCGGTCGCCTGGATCGCCGCCGTCTCGATCGGGCCACCATGGCCCATCTGCCCCCGGTACTCTGCGTCGACCGCATCGAACCAGGTGAACGGCACCACCCGCGCGGACAGCTCGCGTGTCAGTTCTGCGGTCACGATCTCTAGGGCGGGAACATTGCCACCGTGGCCGTTCACGATGATGATGCGGTGCCAGCCATGGGACGTGAGTGCCCTGACCACCTCCCCGACATAGGCCTGGAAGGTGTCTGCAGACACCCAGAGGCTCCCCCGGAACTGTCGGTGCTCTGCTGCCACGCCGACCGGGATCGGAGGTGCGATCAGCAGCTCATCTGTGGAACGCTCAGCGGTGCGACGTGCCACCTCACCCGCCGTGATGGTATCGGTCCCCAAGGGCGCATGTGGACCGTGCTGTTCGGTGCTACCGACAGGGAGGAGGACCGCATCCGGATCGGTGGGGGTCGTATCCCAGGTCAGCTCTGCGAGATGCATACGCTACAGATGGGGGGGGCTGGCTAATGCGTTGATGTCCGCAGACAGTTATGCAGCCAGCGGCCATCTACTGCGCATGGTGGATGCAGAGTGGTCGGTCGATACGATCTCGCTCGATCGGCTCCCATCTGGTCGGCGTCTCCGCGCGTATCGGCACCACCTCCAGGGGGGGGCCGGACCGCATGTCGTCATCGTCGCGACCCAACATGGGATCGAGCTTGCCGGGGTGGTGGTACTCCGACGGCTCATCGAGATGCTCGACCCCGCGGACATCGCTGGCGATGTCACGCTGGTCCCCGTGATGAACCCGCTGGCGTTCGACCACCGGTCCTACATGACCCCTGGCGATTACGATGTGTTGAACCCGAATCTCAATCGTAGCTGGCCGGGGGACACCACTGGAACGTTGGTCGAGCGGATGTGCGCAGCATACTGGCACATGCTGGAGGATGCAGACGTGGTGATCGATCTGCACACTGGGACCCCGAGGATGACACCGCATGCCCGGGTGGCGACAGATGGAGACGCGGTGGCGCTGGCAGCGGTGACCGAGTGGCCCATCATCAGGGTGGAAGATACCGGTACCGCCGGCGCGCAGACGCTCCGAGACGCAGCATCGACGGCGGGGATCACTGCGATCACCCTCGAATTGGGGGACTCCCGGTCACTCGATCCGGAGATGGTCACCGCGGGGGCTGATGCCGTGTTGGCGGTCGTGCAACGCTGTGTTGGTGGGGAGCCGACGACGACCACCTCGGGCGCATCGCAGCAGTGGGTCGATGCGGGTCACAGCGTGCGCGTGCGGACAGCTGGACTGTTCGAGCCGGCAGGGGGGTGCGAGGTCGGTGAGAGGGTGGCTGCTGGGAGCGTCCTTGGGACGGTCTTCGATCCGATGCGATTCGATTCCCTGGAGGAAGTCAGTGCACCGGTCGATGGGCTGTTGTACTCCCGATCAGTCGGAGGTGCGATCGTCGCAGGGGAGCGGGTCGCTTCGGTCGCCATCGACACGGATACTTAAAGTCCTTCATCATTCCGCATGCACCGCTAAGTGACAGAGTGCTGTGCGGTGCAGTAGCATATGTCAACGAACGCCGCCACATCTTTCGATGCGATCACGCAGATCATCTCGCGAATCGAGCGGGCGGCTGGTGCGATCGGCAAGGCAGCTGTACAGATGGCGGACGCGGATGGGACGGTCCGTGCACAGTTGGAGGTGCCCATCGGGGGACTGCAGTCCGGGCAGGATCATCCACTCATCGTCCAGCAGCCGATCGAACATGATGGCTCGGTGGTCACCCTCCGATACGAGTTGGACACGGCCATCCTGGACGAATTCGAGATGGTGGATGTCACCGCAGAGATCCGGCAGGTGAACGTGGACGACGGTGCGCCGGTGCTGACGGTCGGGTTGACCATCGATCCGTACATCCAACCGGTGTCGACAGTGGAGATCGACCCGATCGATGCCGCACTTGCTGAGATGCGCACACCTGAGCTGCGCCCGTACGATGATATCCCGTACCTCAGGCAGCTGTATGACCGCTGTGAGACGTTCGAGGAGATGAGTGAGCGGATCGATATGGACGTGTCTGGCGAGACCGTGCGGCGGTATATGATGCAGGCTGGCATCCATGAGCCAGCGACGGTGCAAGAGAGGCCCGATGCTGTCGAGATTCCGGAGACTGAGCTCCCGTCCGGCGTCGATCCTGACCAGTTCGTCACGGCCGTCGCGGACTGCCGGACCGTGTACGAGGTGGCAAGCCGACTCGACCTGGATCAGCACAGCTGCCGGGAGCTCCTCACAGACCTGGGAGTGCTGGACCTGGTGCTGTGCAGGATGGCGACCGCCGAGGCGAAGGATGTCGACCGATCGGTGGTCTGCGAGCGGCTGCGCAGCACCCCATCAGGAGGCCGTGCATGAGCATCACATGTCACCTGAAGAGACAAGTCACTCCGGAGGTGAGATGAACTATGTCGATTGACACCCAGAGCTCATCGGGACCGCCGCTGGCCCGACTGTTGAGTGATGCCCGCTTCGAACTCATGCCGTTCCAGAGCTTCGATGGGGAACTCGGGGAGCTCCCCGAGATGGCAGAGATCGCCGTGACGACCTCGCCGCAGCTCGGCATCGAGACGACCGTGGAGCAGTCGGTTGCGGCTGCGGCTGCGGGCTATCGGGTCGTCCCACATATCGCCGCGCGGTACGTCGAGGGGCCCCAGCAGCTGCGGTGGATTATCGATGCACTCGATGAGGCGGGGATTGACGACATCTTTGTTCCAGGCGGCGACCGTGAGGACCCAGATGGACCGTATGAGTCGGCGCTCGACCTGCTGGAGGCGATGGAGGAGATCGGCCATCCATTCGATGACGTGGGCATCACCGGGTACCCCGAGGGCCATGCGTTCATCGATGATGAGATGCTGCAGTCAGCGATGGCCGCGAAGGCGCCATATGCGACGTACATCGTGACGCAGCTGTGCTATGATTCAGAGACGATCGTGGAGTGGATCGATTCGATCCGAGAAGCGGGGATCGACCTCCCCATCGAGGTCGGCATCCCCGGTGTCATGAACTACCAGAAGCTGCTGAAGATCTCCGCGAAGGTGGGTGTGGGCGATTCGGTCCGGTTCCTCAGGAAGACGACTGGTATCGTCGACACCATCCGACAGGTGATCGGCTCGAGAGGCGTGTACACACCAGATGACCTGGTCGAGGGGCTTGCGGCAGTCGCAGATGATGCGCACTACGACCTCCGGGGGCTGCACATCTACACGTTCAACAACACTGAGGACCTCGAGCGATGGCGGCAGCAGCGGCTCGAAGCAGCGTGAAAAAAGGACAAAAACGGTGTTGTGGCGGTCTAGCTGATATCGATGCCCAGCTTCTCCTGCTCCCGAGCGGATGCGTTGACTGACTCCTTGAACGGCACCGGTGCCACCGTCGCGTAGACCGGCTCGCCGGGTGTCTCCGCGTACTCATCGGGGAGATGGACCGCGAACTCCACATCGAGCTCCTCACTGTAGATCTCGTCGTTCAGCGGGGTATCCGTCGCCGCCTGGAGCGTCGACGCAGGGACGAAGCCGAGGGCGATGTTCGTATCCAGGTCAGGGTTCCACCATGGTGATGTGATGTACCCGACCTCCTCGCCCGAGTCTGGGTCTGAGATCAGCCAGAAGTCCGTCGCATACTCCTGTATGGGCTCACCGGCCATCTTGAGGCCGATCAGCTTGAGTGCGAACGGGTACTCACCGGCTTCGACCTGCGCCTTCTGCGCCTCAAGCGCCTCCTTGCCGATGTAGTCACCCTCCTTGTCGTCCCGGACATGATAGCCGAGGTTGACCTGGAAGGGGGAGGTCTCGTGGTCCATATCCTGGCCCCACGAGAGGATGCCCGCGGCGATCCGTCGGTGGTGACCCGGTGCGATCGCCATCCCGCCATGATCCTTCACACTCGCGAGCACGGGGTCATAGACCCGCTCGGCGTTCTCCATCGCATCCTGCACGTAGATCTCGTATCCCGCCTCACCAGAGAACCCGGTCTGGCTCACGATGACTGGTGCACCCCCAATCTCCGCTGCAAGGAGCCCATAGTAGGGGAGGTCTGAGACCGCATCACCGACGACATCGACCATGACATCCTCCGACAGCGGCCCCTGAATCTGCAGTGGCGTCACATCGATCTCATCGATCTCGACGTCGAAGCCCATCCCGACGTTGACGCCCTGGATCCACTGCATGAGCGTCGAGTCGCTGATCGAGAACCAGAATTCGTCTTCCGCGATCCGCAACAAGACGGGATCGTTGAGGATGCCACCCCGCTCGTTACACAGGATCACGTACTTGCCACGCATCGGCTCGATCGCCGTCGCATCGCGTGTGATCACATAGTCTGTCAGCGCCTCCGCATCCGGTCCCTTGACACGGATCTGACGTTCGACGGAGACGTCCCACAGTGTGACCTTCTCCGTCAGCGCCTCATACTCCTTCATCGCGCCGCCGTCCTCAGGCTTTACGTAGCCGCGAGGGTGGTAGATACGGTTGTAGACGGTGCAGCGCCACGCACCCTCCTGATTGTACGATCGGTCGAAGAAGGGTGACTTGCGTACCCGCGTCGAGATCAACATCTGGATGCCGGGATCGCCGGTCTGCCGCAGATTCCGTGGCAGGACCCGGTCAGACTGGTCGACACTGGGGTAGTTCGGGTGGTCGTTAGATGCCATTCCACCGGAGAGTGAGAGGTAATCTCAATAAAGGATGATGTTGAATAGGGAGTGCCTTTAAATTCAAAAGTGGTCGGTCAGCGCTTCCGTTCACCGATCGTCGCACCGATCAGGTTCCGCAAACCCCGCCGAAGGCGCCCACTCATCGCCGTCGATGACAGGGACATTTCCTCGGAGAGATCAGTGAGACTCACATCCCGGGGCTCATTGAAGTAGCCCTGTGCGAAGGCTGTCTGGATCGCCTCGCGTTGCGGCCCCGTCAGCCCGTATGATTGCGCGCCATCTGTGCGCTCATTCGTGTAGATCTCGATGATATCTAGACGCATCTCCTGGTCGCCTGCGTAGGTCCACACGGCGGTGAGAGCCTCCCGATCAGGTAGCAGCAGATGCACGACCCACCCGGCATCTTCCGTCTCGGTGCGCATCAGCAGACCGTTCGCGCGGGTCACCACCGAGCTGATCAGACGGGCCTCCGTGCTGTGTTCGATACGGTAGATCCCCATATCGTCGGTACGGTCGAGGCACTCGAACCGTGCCACAGTTGGGTCCGCTGTGAGTGCTGCTTCGACCACACCCGCATCGGGATGTTCGATCAGGAATGGGAACGCAGTCGCACCCGGGTCGGTCGTCCCCTGCATGATGACCCGGATCTGCGCATCGGGGACCCGTCGAATCGTGGGAACCAGCGCGAGATTCGGATGCTCGAGATACACTTTCGCGGTGATTGACATGGACAGATTAGTGATACGACAGCACTTGTGTAGTGAGTAGCTATCGGTCGGTGCGCAGCATCGCATCGATCGCCGCAGGTGCGGGGACACTCTGGTGGACCGTCGGGAGCTGCACGGCGAGCGATCCCGCGACCATCGCGCGGTCGATCGCCGTATCGAGGTCGACCTCGCGTGCGAGTGCCGCTGCGAGCGTGCCGATGAAGATGTCACCCGATCCGGTGGTGTTCACCGCCGACAGCTCCGGGGGCTCGCGGCTGGTGCGGTCGAGATCTGCGCCATCGATGAGGACGGCCTCAGCCCCCCGGGTCTGACAGACCACCCCATCGAACACCTCCCACACGGGCGCGAGCGCATCGTACTCATGTGCATTGGGTTTGGTGACATCGACCGCGGGATGCGTGAGGATGTCGGCGGCACCGTCGATCGGAGATGGATCGAAGATCACGAGCGGACGGTCGTCCATCTCCTCCAGTGTGTCAAGCACAGCCATCGTTGCCTCCGGTGGCAGCTCATTCTGTAGACACACCACATCGGCGCGGTGTAACCGTTCGAGTGCATCGATCAGCATCGCTCCGGTCACCTCTGCGTTTGCCCCCGATCGCATGATGATGTAGTTCTCACCCGTCGGATCGACGGCGACATACGCGGTCCCCGTCTGAGCGTCGATGGTCTGTGTCGCACTGACATCCACTCCGCGTGAGCGCAACAATCGGCGGATGGGCATCGTCGAGTCCGTTCCGACTGCCCCCACGAGTGTGACATCCACACCCATCGCGGCAGCGGCCACGGCCTGATTGGCACCCTTCCCACCCAAGCTGAGCTGATCGTACATCGTCGCCAGCTCGTCCGGCACCGCCTCGACACCCACGGTCGCCCCGGCTGCGGGGAACCATGGGTACTCAGCGCGGCGCTGGGCGATCCACTGCTCAGGCACCATGGCAGTGTAATCCAGATTGATACTGCCGACACTGACAACATGAGGCATACTCCGCAGGTGAGGGGAGCGAAGCAAAGCCGTTCGGGTCACCACCAGCGAATTGAACTTCGTCGTGCGTCCAGGTGGCGTATGGACCAGCAGACGCTCCGCGCAGATCTGCCGATCACGGACTCCTTGGTGTATCTCAACACCGGCGCATCCGGACCGGTGACGACGACCGTGCAGGATGCGGTGGCAGCAGCGCTCCGTCGGCATGGCAGTGCGGCGGATCCGTATGGTGTCGCCGCTGAGATCACAGACATGGCGCGTGAACGGGTCGCCGACTTCGTGGGTGCCACCCCAGCGATGGTGGCATTCACACAGAGCACGACCGCAGCCATCAACGCGGGCATCCTTGCCTGTGATCTCAAGCCGGGGCAGACGGTCGTGCAGACGAGCATCGAACATGGGGCCGCGCAGCTGCCACTGCAGCGGCAGCAGCGGCGTGGCGTTTCGATCACCACCATCGATGCGAGTGGGGGTGAGTTGGATATGGATGGGTTCAGCACGGCGGTGATGGAGGCGGACCTCGTGGTCGTCAGTGCGGTCAGCTGGACGCACGGGACGGTGCTCCCGATAAAGGCCATCGTCGAGGAGGCACATGATGCGGGTGCCAGGGTGCTCGTCGATGCGGTCCAGGCGGTGGGCCAACGACCGGTCGACATCCAGCGGTGGGGTGCAGACATGGTGGCCTTCGCAGGACACAAGTGGCTCATGGCACCGTGGGGCGCAGGGGTGCTTGTCATTCATCCAGACGCCGTCGAGGACCTGCACCCGGCGACGGTTGGATTCGCCGGGGTCGACACCGACGATGAGGGGTTCAGGTGGCACCCAGATGCACGTCGGTTCGAACTCGGGACACGGGCGGTGGGGCCGCTGGCCGGACTCACCGCGGCACTCGATCAGATCGGCCCCATCGGAATGGAGGCGGTGACGAGGTGGAACCGATCGCGGGCACAGCAGCTGATCGAGGCTGTGGCAGGGGTCGTCGCACCCATCGGCAGCCCCGGGGAGACGGGCATCGTCACCCTCCGGGTCGACGATCCTGAGGCGACGGTCAGTGCCCTCGCAGATGCGGGGTTCATCGTCAGGCACATCCCGGATCTGCGGGGATCACTCCGCGTATCGATGCACATCTTCACGACGCCCGAGGAGGTCAGCGCGTTCGCCACCACACTGCGGGAGATTGTCACCGGTGCTCGATGAGCATCAGTGGTGCATCACAGCAGCCTGACCGGTAGCGGTGCCGGTCGGTGACGACGGCCGAACGCCGGTACCGCTCGGCGACCGTCGTCTCACAGGCGCTGCATCTGAGTGCATACCGTGGTTTGGCGAACCGCGGGACGGACAGTGGCGCGCCCACGGCGTCCGCCCGCGCACGGAACTCCGATCCGTGGTCCGTCGCACCGAACTGCTGGAACTGTTCGATATGGACCAGCTCATGCAGGAGCACACCATCCCACACCGTCGGAGCCAGTGACCTGGCGGCCGCGAGCGTGAGCACGAGCGTCACATCCGGACAGTGCCCGAATGGGGTCGCCGCCCAGTCGATCGGCTCGCCGATGCGGGCACCAGGGACCCGTGGACGGCGGACTGCCGCAGCCCGACGCTTCGCCCGCGATGATGTGTCCCACCGGACACCCTCCAACACCACCGCGAGGGGATGCCGGTCACAGAGCGCCTCCACGCGGGACTGCGCATCCGTGATCACCCTATCGGGGTCGGCCCCTGCGGTGTCCATACCGGAGATGCGGCAGCATACGGCTTAATCAGCCGCACTGGTCGGTCGAACCGAAGTCGGTAAAGCATGCGCCCGACACTCACCTGTAACATGCACGAGGTCAGCGTCATCGGTTGTGGGAACATGGGGCGGTCCCTGATCACGGGGCTCGCTCGCGATGGTGGGTTCACGCTGACGGGGTACGATATCGACCCCGATGCGTTGGCAGCCGTCGAGGACATCTGTCATCCGACGGATGACCTCACGGTGGCTGCGACCGCACCGACGGTCGTACTCGCGGTCAAGCCCACCATTGTGCCGATTGTGCTCGAGGAGCTGGAACTCTCCGCATCGCAGACGCTGATGACCATCGCAGCGGGCGTAGAGCGGGGGTACGTCCGATCGCACACGCCTGCGTCAGTCGTGCGGGTGATGCCCAATCTGGCAGCGGAGTATGGGGAGATGGCCGCGGCGGTGAGCTGGGATGCGCCAGATGCAGCTGTGCAGGCGATTCTGGATGCGGTGGGGAGCTACGTCGAGATCGACGAGTCACTGATGGATGTTGCCACCGCACTGAACGGGTCAGGACCCGCATTCGTCTACTACCTGATCGCTGCGATGGCGGACCGGGCAGCCGCGGCAGGCATGTCCCCTGCAGATGCCAGGGTGCTCGCGACGCAGACGTTCAAGGGGGCAGCGACGACCGTCGCAGCTGCCGATGTACCGATCGAGTCGTTGATCGATGCGGTGTGCTCTCCGCAGGGGACGACCATCGAGGGGATGGGTGTGCTCCGAGAGAGTGCGGTCGCCGAGGAGGTCGGCGATGCACTCGAAGCGGCGGCGAGACGCTCAGCCGAACTAGCTGCGGAAGTCAATGATGTCTGAGACCGCAGAGGCTGCGGCGATCGAGCAGGCGTGGGCAGCAGCAGCAGCAGCGGAGCTGGTGGTCGTCAAAGCGGGGACGAACTCGCTGACGGATGACAGCTCGCATCTCGATACCGACCGAATCGACAAGCTGGTCGATGATGTACAGGATCTTCGCGAGGCAGGTAAGGCGGTGATCGTGGTCTCATCCGGAGCTGTGGGTGCAGGCATCGGGCGTATGCAGGTTCCCGCCGACGACCTCCAGACACAGCAGGCGCTGTCGACGATCGGACAGTCGCGGCTGATGCGGGCGTACACGGAGAGCTTCGACCGGTACGATACGACTGTCGCGCAGATCCTCATCTCGGAGGACGACCTCCGTGTGCCCTCGCGATTCGAGAACCTCAGACAGACGATCGAGCAGCTCGTCGCATGGGGGGTCGTCCCGATCATCAATGAGAACGATGCGCTGGCGACCGCCGAGCTGCGCATCGGTGACAATGACATGATCGCAGCAGGACTCAGCGTCGGGGTGGAGGCCGACCTCCTGGTGACACTGACGGATGTCGATGGCGTCTACACGGAGAATCCACGCGAAGAGCCGACCGCAGAGCGGATCGCAGCGGTGACGACCCAGTACGAGGAGATCGAGCAGTTGGTGTCCGCCAGCAGCAGAGTGGAGTTTGGGGGGATGCTCACGAAGATCCGTGGTGCCCGAGAGGCCGCAGAGGCGGGGATCCCTGCGATCATCACGGCGTGTGCGGCGCCCGATGTGCTTGCGAGGGTGGCTTCGGTGGAGCCGGTGGGCACAATATTCGTCCCGACAACCATGTTGGTATGAGCACAGACGCAAAGGTCGATGCCGCGGCGAACGCAGCGCTGGAGCTTGCGATGACCACAGCGGAGACGCGTGATGCAGCGTTGGAGGCGATGGCGACGGCGATCGAGGATGCGAGCGCTGAGATCCTCGCAGCGAACGCGGTGGATGTCGAGCAGGCGCAAGAGCAGCTGGCGGCAGGCCGGTATTCGCAGGCCCTGGTGGACCGTCTCGAGCTCAGCGATGCGAAGCTCGCATCGATCGTGGAGATGGTCCGGAGTGTCGCCGACCAGTCAGACCCCATCGGGCAGACGGTGAACGCACGCGAGCTGGCACCGGGACTCGACCTCTTCGAGGTGCGTGTGCCACTCGGCGTAGTCGCTGCGGTGTTCGAATCTCGCCCGGATGCACTGGTGCAGATCGCAGCTCTGGGAGCGAAGTCGGGGAATGCAGTGATCCTCAAAGGCGGGAGCGAGGCAGCGGAGTCGAACCGGGTGCTGCACCAGATTATCGAGGATGCCACCACCATGTTCCCATCAGGTTGGAGTTCCCTGATCGAGGCGCGTGAGGATGTCGAGACGGTCCTCGAGCGGGACGATGCGGTCGACCTGGTCATGCCTCGTGGCAGCGGAGAGTTCGTCGCACATGTGGAGTCGTCGACGCGGATCCCGGTGCTGGGGCACACCGAGGGGGTCTGTCACGTGTTCATCGATGCCGATGCAGACCCGGAGATGGCCAGGGCGATCGCCATGGATGCGAAGACGCAGTACCCCGCAGTGTGCAACGCGATGGAGACACTGCTGGTGCATGATGCGATCGCAGAGGAGGTGCTGCCACCACTCATCGAGCAACTGCGGGACGCAGGGGTCACATTGCGCGGTGACGCACAGACCCGGGAGGTCGTCGCGCTCGATCCGGTGACCCCTGATGATTGGCGGACGGAGTACGGTGACCTCGAGCTATCGATCGGGACCGTCACCTCACTCGATGCGGCCATCGAGCACGTCAACACGAATGGTTCGAAGCACACGGAGGCAATCGTCACCGAGGACCGTCAGCGCGCCCGGCGATTCATGCAGGCGGTGGATGCAGCCAGCGTCTTCCACAACGCCTCCACACGTTTCGCCGACGGCTACCGATACGGCCTGGGTGCAGAGGTTGGCATCGCCACAGGCAAGACACATGCACGTGGGCCGGTCGGCGTCGAGGGACTGACGACCACGAAGTACTACCTGGAGGGAGAGGGCCACCGCGTCGCGGAGTTCAGCGGGGAAGACGCCTCAGCGTTCACACACCGAGATACAGCCGACGCCACGTGGTGACTCAGACGAGGTCTGCGAACTGCTCGCGGACCTTCGTCTGCTTCGGTGCGGCGTGCATCCGACAGTACGCATCCTGGGGATGCTTCTCGAAGTAGCGCTGATGATATTCCTCTGCGGGGTAGAAGGTATCCAGCTGCGTGAGCTCCGTCTGGATGGGCTTGCTGTACTGGGCCGCCTGGGTGTCGATGACCGACTCGGCGACCTCCCGCTGCTCGGGCTCCTCGATGAGGATGATCGACCGGTACTGCGAGCCCACATCCGGACCCTGTCGGTCCTTCTGGGTGGGGTCATGGACCTGCATGAACACCGTCAGGAGCTGCTCGAGTGAGAGCACCGCAGGATCGAACCGCACCTGCACGACCTCGGCGTGGCCCGTGGTTCCCGAACAGACAGCCTGGTACGACGGAGCTTCAGTGTGTCCACCCGCATACCCGCTGGTGACAGATGCGACCCCCTCGAGCTCCAGCAGCGCAGCCTCGACGCACCAGAAGCAGCCGCCGCCGAGTGTGATCTGTTCCATACTCAGAGATCGGCTCGGGGCTATGTATGCCCGCTGGTAGTCACCGACGTCGCCACCGCTCGATGGTGAACCGGTCGTGGGGTATCGTCTCCAGCAGCTCCCATGCGGCGGGGTCGTAGGACGGGTACCGACTATCGCCCGCAAAGTCGCCATGGACCCGACTCAGGCGCATCTGATCGATCTCTGGCTGTAGCAGCGCGTAGATCTGTGCCCCACCCAGCACATACGCCACATCCTCGCCCGTGGCCCTGCTGGCGGCAATCGCGGCGTCGACGCTCTCGACGGTGATGGCAGATTCCTCGGGGTACGTCGGGTCTGAGCGGCTCAGCACGATCTGGTGTGATCCTGGGAGGTCGTCGCGCATCGACTCGAAGGTGCGGCGTCCGAGGATGACAGGTGCCGCAGCGACCGTCGCGCGGTACTGCTTTTTATCGGCCGGGATCGACGGCCAAGGGAGTTCACCATCCCGGCCGATCACCCCGTTCTCGGCGACAGCAGCCACGGAGATGAGTTGCATGGTACCTGAATCGGCCGGGTGGGTAAAACCCCCTCCGGCCCGCTTTCGGATGCTTCATGTTGGCCCGATGGTGTGATTTGCAGACGGCGTGAGACGCACCAATCCCATCTGGAGCCGGCGATGATCCGCGACCGACTCCGCGCGTATCGAGAGGCATACCCCCTGACCGAAGGACCGATCGGGCCACCGCTGGTGCTGCTGGCGATGCCGATCGTGATCACCAATCTCCTGCAGACGGCGTACAACCTGGCAGATACGTTCTGGCTCGGTCGGTACAGCACAGATGCACTGGCAGCCATCAGCTTCGCTTTCCCGCTGATCTTCCTGCTCATCGCGTTGGGGTTGGGTATCGCCGTGGCGGGGGCGATCATGATCGCACAGGCAACGGGTGCGGAGGACCCCGACCTCGCGGCATACACGGCGTCACAGACGCTGAGTTACGCCCTGCTCGCATCGGTGGGCTTCGGGGCGATCGGCTACGTCGCCGTGGGCCCACTGATCGAACTGTTCGGGGCCGAACCCCAGGTGGTGACGCTGGCGACTGCGTACATGCAGATCATCGCGATCGGGTTGCCGGTGATGTTCGGGTTCTTCGTGTTCATCGCGCTGATGCGGGGGTACGGCGACACGGTCACGCCGATGATCGTGATGTTCGGGACGGTCGTTCTGAACATCGCCATCGACCCGCTGTTCATCTTCGGATTCGTCGACAATCCACTGTTCGCGATGACGGCAACCGGTCCGCTCGAGGAGCGCATCTACAGCAGATGGGCCTTCGGCGGGCTGGGCATCGAGGGCGCCGCGATTGCGACCGTGCTCTCGCGCGGGCTGGCGTTTGCCGCGGGGGTGTGGATCCTCGCGAGTGGGAAGGCAGGGATCGAGATCCAGCTCCGGGCCATGTGGCCGGATCCGGAGTTCCTACGCCGGTTGCTGCGTCTGGGGGTGCCTGCGACGATCGAGGAGACGGGGACTGCATTGTCGATCAACGCGATGCTGTTCATCGTCGGGCTGTTCCCGACGACGGTGATCGCGGCATACGGGATCGGTATCCGCATCTTTGCGGTGGTGTTCCTGCCGGCGATCGGTGTCGCACGAGCCGTCGAGACAATCACAGGCCAGAGCCTCGGGGCGGGGGTGGATGGGCGGGCTGATGCCGCAGCCGCCTATGCGGCCCGGTGGGGCTTTCTCATCCTCAGCGGGTTCGCAGTGGTGACGTTCGTGTTCGCCGAGGCAGCGATCGGGATCTTCACGACCGACCCTGCGGTGATCGACGTCGGGCGATCGTTCCTCTACTATGTCGCACCGACCTTCGGGTTCGTGGGGGTCGCGCGGGCGTACATCGGGAGCTTCCGCGGTGCGGGGAAGACCGCGATCGCTGCGGTGCTCGGGATCGTCATCTTGGGGGTCGTTCGACTGCCGATCGCCGCGGTTGGGGCTCTGACGATCGGGGCTGATGGTATCTGGTTGGCGTTCACCATCTCGAACGTGCTGGGGGCGGTCTTCGCCGTGTTGTGGTACCGTTCAGGCTGGTGGAGTCCTGATGTGGACGTGAATCCCCCCAGCGATCAGCCCGGCTGATACGCGCGCTCACCCACCTCGACGGGGACGTCCAACCAGTTCTCTGTCGGGACGAGGGGACACTCATAGGCGGGGTTGTACGCACAGGTGGGGTTGTACGCGAGATTGAGATCGACGATCCACCGCTCATCTTCGAGCTGATGCTCATCCGGCCGCAGGTCCAGATAGCGTCCCGCACCGTAGGTCGTCTCCCCGCTCGTCTCGTCACGGAATGGAAGCCAGAGCCGATCGGACCCATCTGCCGGGGCGAACGCGGTGAGGGTAACCTCCCCAGGGGGGGTGGTGAACGTGAACGATCCAGCCCGGTGGTAGTGCTGCTCACCATCCGCTGTCGTCTCGACGGTGATCTGTGCCTGCTCGAGATCCTCTTGGATCGCCACGACCGCCCGATACGCCTGGTCGTATGCGAAGTAGGACAACCCCGGGAAGTCCTCACCCCGCTGGTCTGGTGGCATCGGCGAATGTGGATCGGCTGCGAAGTACTCATCCTTGTGTTCTCGCAGTCGGAGGACTGCCGCCTCCCAGGCCTCCTCATCGAGTGTCTCAAGCATTCAGCGACACAGTTTCGCCGTGCAGGTGCCGGTGAGGAACCCAGTCGCCGCACCCATGCCGGCACCGATTCCAGCCCCCACAGGGCCGAGGCGTGAACCGACGGCTGCGCCGATGGACCCACCGATCGCTGCGGCATCGCGGGCAGGTGCGTCACTCGGACATTTCGGACGGAGCATTTTCGGATGCATACATAATATTGGGTCTCTGGTGCAATAATGGTTTTGCCGGGGTGCGTGCCAGCGAAGTGTAAAGATATACAATCGAGTCCTCGAATTGGGGTTATCATGGACGATGAATACGAACCATCGAACGATGTGCAGGTGCTGATGGAGATATCGGGCGGTTATGACGACGTCATGACCAAGCTACAGGCAAGTGCGCGGGGGCGGGGGGCCATCGACCGATTCGTCCAGGATATCAATGTGTTGTTGGACACAGTGGTGGACCTGCGGGGAGGGACGCGGTCGGCGATCGCCAACGAACTGCCTGCGGAGATGAACCTCCGCTATGATGCCGAGATGGTGGTCAAGACATTGCAGGTGCTCGAGGGGTACGGGTTGGTGGAACTCGAGGGGAACACCTGGATGCCGGGCGAGACCCTCTGATCACACCTGCGCAAGGAAGGACCAGGTAGGAATACACGCGATCGAAGCACCCCCATCGGTGGTGTGGACCGCTGGGGCTGATCCGTCTGTGAGCACGATCCCCAGTCGTGCAGGCCCATCATGGATCCGATGATGGATCACGCCCTCGCTGCCCCACTCGAACGGGACATAGCTCCCATGGTACGCGCTTGAGCGCACCCCGGCCCATGTGTCGGTCCCATCGAGCACCGTCCCCAACAGGTCGGCTGGATCTGCGCCCCACCGCTCCGGCCGCAGTCGCAAGTAATCGTGGACATCGGCATCGGGCTCGGGGGATTGCGCGGTCATGAAACGGTCGCACGCCTCGATCGCACTGTCCAGGTCGGTCCTCGTATCGGTGGGGACGATCGGGACAGGGCTGCCTTCGATCTTGATGATGAATGGAACCGTCGTATCGCGGTCCTCCCAGAACCGCACGATCCCACGGTTGGGGTCGTGCCGGTCATTCACGAGGTAGGACAGCCGCTTGATATGGTCGAACACCAGCATATGCTGGAGACGCCGGGCGGTCTCCGGATCCGTTGTCGTTGCATCGGGGCCCAGGTCCTTGATCGCCGCTGCGAGACCCACGTCCCGAATGGCCACCCGGAGGTCTCGGGGTTTTGCATCACCGTACTGGGCGATTGGGGTCAACAGGATCATCGCCTCCAAACTCGCGAAGTACTTCTCTCGGAGGGTGCGCCGGTCCACGTCGAACATCGGGACCTCAGGCCGATCGTCGCCGATCAATGCCGCATATGGGAGCGACTGCACCGGGAGGGTGTGCGCCGCCCAGGCGAACAGTCGTGGTAGAGCACTGATCGTCTCGGGGGTGAGAGCGTCGAGGGTGGGCGCCTCCTCGCGGATCGTCGCCATGACATCGCGCAACGTCGTGTCCCGCAGCTCTGCGAGTGCAGACCCGTCGAGCGTCGCCCCCCGGAGATAGTCGACGAACTCGGGTTCATCGGCCGAGTACACGGCATCGGGGAGCCGGAGCGCGGTGAACCCACCCAGCGCGGTGTACTGCTCTTGGGCCACCTTGATCTGCGCGGGGAGATCCGCGTCGACCGCCGACAGGCGGTCCTGCACCGCGGTCGCAGCCTCGGTGAGAGCCCCTGCGTCCGCGGTCGCCACCGCAGCCTGTAACGCCACCAACAGCGGCGCACCACGGAGCCGGCCGGAGTCGGGGTCGTTGGGATGCGAACGGGAGCCACGGAGGAGCTGGCCGAGCACCTGTGCGGACGGGATCGATGCTGTCCGGCCTTCGGTGATGGGACGGCGGCGCTGGAGGAAATCCCGGAGCTTCATCGGGAGCATCGGTTCGAGCCGCACGGCCGCATCGTAGCTCATCGAGGTGTCTCCGAATGCCCGTCGGAGGGCCCCCTCGAGTGTTTGGAGCGATCCGCCGGTCAGCACCACACGCCTCCCAGGCGTGTCCTCGATCAACTCGACGACCATCGGAGCCCAGGCGGATGGGTAGCACAGGTGCACATCATCGATGATGACGAGATGTTCTCGCGTGGCAGGCGACCCATCGAGCACGGTCTCCTCGTACTCCTCGACGGCCGCGAACAGCTGTTCGATGGGGGTGATCTGATACGCCGGGTCCATCGCGAGGGGGAGGTACAGCAGGTCTGTGGGCCGTCGGTCTGGGAGTTCGTTGACGAGATCGGTCACGGCGTCGTCACCGACCTGTTGGTTGTGGTACTTGTTCACCGCCCATGCGAGATGACGCTCATCCGCAGACGTCACATGGTCTGTGGGCTCAGCGGCCCCGACCGCCGAGATCAGATCTCGCACCTGTGGGTTCGTGAACAGGCGGATCGCCTGCGCCAACACGGTCGTCTTTCCCACACCTGCTGGTCCCGCGACACCCCACACCGACGGCTCCTGGCTGGGTGTCGCGAACGCCTCCAGCATCCGGAAGAAGTCAGCCCGGTGGAACATGGGCGCGGTGTCGATCGCCAAGCTCGAGCGGTGCGGTACCGCGGTGGGATCCCACCAGTGATTGATGGTGCGCAACTGATCGCGGAGTGGACGGAAGTCCCCATCCAGGGGCCCCTGCATGCACGGCATCCGAAGACCGGGTGAATAAATACCCCACCTCCGGCCACCCGCATTCGTCCGCATCGCGATGTGGATTTGTGATACATATATAACGGACCATGACGATTGGATGATGTGAACCGATGAGATGGACTGATCACGATGACCACACGACCGTCCGCACCGTCTCAGGTGAGCTTTGTTCGGTCGGATGCTCGGTGGTAGGCCGCGAGAAGGTCTACCGGTTGCTCATCGAGTCGGGGCGACGGCGGGAGAGGGTGTATCTCAGCCCATCGATGCGTGGGCTGCGGTTGGACGTCTCGACAGGCGTTCCGGTGTCAATCCGACGGGTGCTCGAGTGTGATCTCGGGAGAATGGAGCTGCCGGTCGCACAGCGATGTGACCGGTGCGGGGGCACGCTGCGTGTGTGGGGTGCGATCGATCACTTCCCGCGGATCCGCGCTGTAGCCCACCCCGATGATCGGGTCATGATCGCGGTTAGCGACCACGAGATCCCGGACCGATACGGTGGGACCCCCGCACCGCAGCTACCAGCTGCGGAGATGCTCATCTGCACCGAGTGTGGACATGAGCAACCTCCGACCTGTCCCCCACAGATGGTGTAGAAGCAAAGCGGTTATCACTGCGTTGTACCACGTCGTGGTATGCAAGGGAGCGCCCGCGTGTTCACCACGGCGATCCGGCGCGGTGGGCCGACCTGGATCGCCGGGGCGATCGCGGCGGGGCCCGCGACGATGGCCGCACTCGTGACAGCGGGGGCGGGTGCCGGCTATCGGCTCATGTGGGTCGTGGTCGCATCGGCGGTCCTCGGGGCCACAGTGCAATGGTTGTCGACACACGTGGCGCTCGTGACGGATGCGGGGATCGTCGGGACTGTCGATGACCGACTCGGGCGGGCATGGGGGTGGATGGTGGTGGGGGTGACGGTCGTGGCCGCCGGTGTCGCACAGCTCATCATCATGAAGACGCTCGCGGACATCTCGGTGACGATCGTCGGAGGGACCGCCGGCATGTGGGCACTCATCTGGGCGGGGATCCTCGCTGTGGGGCTCGGAGGTGGTGGATACCGGATCGCCGAAGGGGCTGCGAAGCTACTCCTGGCCGCGGTGGTCGGCGCGTTCATGCTCTCATTGCTGGTGGTGCCGATCGATCTGCCGGCAGCACTGGCTGGTGGCATCCCGCGAGCACCCACCAGCCTCACCGCACTCGTGAGTGTCGCAGGGATACTCGGAGGAGCAGTGCATATCACCCTGGTCACGATGCAGACGTACACCGTCCATGCCCGCGAGTGGACGGTCGCAGACCGGAGACTGGCCCGGTGGGATATCGGGGTGGCGATGCTCGGTGGGTTCGGGCTCTACTCGGTTGCGATCTACCTCGTCGCAGCCGCGGTGCTGCCCACCGCGGGACTGACACAGGTGACGGCGATCAGTGCTGCAGAGGCGTTGGGACCACTCGTGGGTCCGGCTGCGCAGTCCCTGTTCCTGCTCGGACTGCTGGGGGCGGCGGTCACCACCCTCGGGGGCAACACCATCGTGGGGCCACTGCTAGTTGCGGACAAGCTGGGCTGGGATGCATCGACCAGCGACCGTCGGTATCGTGGGCTGGTCGTCATGGTCGCACTGCTGAGTGCTGCAGGGGCGTTCATCGAGGGGGCGTTCCTCCCACTGCTGGTGATCGTGCTCGCATTCGGCCTGCTCGGCACCCCGTTCATCATCGCGGTCGTGCTCGTGCTCGGCACCGATGCGGAACTCATGCAGACAGAGCGGATGGGGGCGAAGGCGGTCGTCGGAGGGCTGGTTGCGATGGTGGTCACCGGTGTCAGCGCGGGTGGTTTCGTGTGGTCACGTGTCGCCGATGGGGTGGGTGGGCCGATCGACGGGATGGTCGTCGCGATGGGGATGGTGATGGCGCTGAGTACGGCAGCTGTGGTGAGACGAGGACTTCAACAGCGGACCTAGCGGCGACTGCACAGCGGTGTCCGTGGACTCACTCCAACAGGTGCACGCGATCGCGGAGATCCCGCAGGTCCACCGTCGAGGGCGTCAGGCCAACCGCCAGAAGTGTGGTCACCCCAGAGGCGAGCATCGCACCCGCGAACGCACGGAGATACAGCGGGTCGGCCGGTGGGAGCAGCCCCGTCACACCCGGCACCTGCACCACCAGCCACCGGAGGTCCGGGAAGTACGCGAGGCCCACGATCAGCCCGATACCGCTGGCGATGAGGACACCACGCTGATCGATCCTGTCGCTGTAGAGGCCGGCGAGCATCGGCACCGCCACGGCTGCCCCAAGCAGGTCCGCGAGGAAGAACAGCCGGAGGACGGACTGCGCGCGGAGACTCACGTACATCGCACCGATGGCGACGACCACCGTGCCCACCCGGGCGACCAGGCTGAGTTGCCTCGATGATACACCGTCCACGAGGCGCCCGATATCGGTCGTCAGCAGCGATGCAAGCGCATTGAACAGCGAGTCCATCGAGCTGATGACGAGCAACAGTGCCAGAAAGAGCACCACGATCGACAGCCCCGGTGCGAGGGTATCCACCAGGATGAAGAGTGCCGCATCGGCGTTGTACCCAGCCGCAGTGACATCCGTGTTGATCGGTGCGAGCGCACGAGCGATGACGCCCAGACCGGCTGCGATGAACGTGATCGAACCGTTGAGCAGCATCGCGGTCTGGAAGCTCCGTCGCACCGTGTGGCCATCTCTGCCTGCATAGATCCGCTGCCACCAGGTCTGGTTGATCAGCTCGGCGCCGACGATCGCGAACACCAGTGCGAGGCCGAACTGTGCGCCCGCCCAGAAGCCGACCGTGGCAGGGATGAGCTCACCGCCGAACACAGCAGCGGGTGCGGCCGCCCCTGCCCGCAACAACACCACGAGGGTCACCAGTGCGAGCAGGGGAAGGATGAGCAGCGCTTGGATGCTGTCGGTCAGGATCGATGCACGCAACCCACCGTATGCGGTGTAAATCAAGACAGCACCGCCGACGATGAGAACCGTCTGGAGCGGGTCGATACCAGCGACCGCGGCGAAGGCGCCAGCGATGCCGGTGAGCTCTGCGGCAACGAAAATGAACATGTACATCGCACTGATACCGAGGATCAGCAGGTAGGCTCCCCCACCGTACCGCACCCGCACGTACTCGGGGAGCGAATGCCCACTCGGGAGCAGCTCACGGATCCGAGGGCCGATCCGGGCGTACAGCGCCATGGGGATCGCTTGCCCGAGTGCGTAGCCGGTGACCGCAGCGAGCCCGAAGCCCGCACCAGCCTCGGGGGCGGCAAAGAGAATCCACACGCCCATGACGGACGCCACGAGTGTCGCGGTCAGTTGGCGCGGACCGATCGAGTCACGAGCGGAGATCAGGTCCTCGACGGAGCGCACACCACGGCGCCCAGCCCAGATGCCAAGCAGCGCGAACCCCGACAGCAGCACCACCATCCCCGCCAGGACAGCTGTGCTCATGATCTCACCTGATGGGTTGCCGCATCCATGTGGTAGGTCACCTGCGACATGACATAGCTGTTACCATGATGTGGTACCACACGAGAATATCTTCTCACAGGCCCCATATCATCGCGATGCTGAGTGGCGTGACGATCGCGAGTAACACCTGTAAGGGGGCACCCAGGCGGAGGTAATCCCGGTAGGTGTACCCACCGGGGCCGAGCACGAAGAGGTTGGTCTGGTAGCCCATGGGCGTCATGAAGGCGGTCGACGCTGCGAACGTGACCGCGAGCGCGAGGGAGAAGGGGTCTGCCCCCACCGACTGTGCCACCTGCAGTGCGACGGGGATCAGGAGGATGACACTCGCCTGGTTGCTGATCAGGTTGGTCACGAGCATCGTCATCACGTACATGAGGATGAGCACAAGCACCAGTGGGATCCCGGGAGCCGCACCGACGATCAGCGACGCGAGGTAGGCGTCTCCCCCGGTGTTCGAGAACGCCGTTCCGAGAGGGATCAACCCTGCCAGCAGGATGATCACATCCCATCGCACGGCGCCGATCGCTGCTGGCAGCCGGAGCACACCTGTCCCGATGAGCACGAGCACACCTGCCATCGCGGTCAACACGATCGGGGCGAGACCGATTGCCGCGACCGCGATGACCCCCGCGATGGTGAGGCCGACGATCGGGATGTGCCATCCGGGCACATCAGCGACCTGGTACTCCTCGGTGATGATGAGTGTGGGATCGGCCGCGAAGGTCCCGCGTCGCTCCTCGGTGGTGATGACCAGCAACACATCCCCGGGCTGTAGTCCGCCCGTGGCGACCTCCTCGATGTCGCGCCCATCGCTGTTGACACCGATGACCCGCACCCCGTAATGTGCCTCGAAGGGATCGATCGCCGTCGGGTCCAGTGGCCGCAACGCCCCGGGGGTGACGACCATCGAAAGGAGGACAGGGGAGGCACCGAGTGGTGCCTCTTCGACGCCCAAGGAGATGCCAGGGTGTTCATATGCCTCCCTGATCCCTGCAGGCGGTAGCTCGCAGGTGATGCTCTCTCCCGTCGGCAGCAGCGCTGAGGTGTGGACCTCCCCACGTCCGCCGAGAGCACGCATGAGCTCCTCCCGCGTCGTGAACCCGTCTGGATCGGTGAGCTGCAGACGGATGGTGAACAACCGGTCGGTGAGGGCGATAGGCTCCGGAGTGTTCGCCGGTGTGAGCCGCTCTGTGGCCACCATCAGATAGACCACCGTGGTCCCCAGGACGATCGCCCCGAGTCCGGTGAACTCGAACATGCCGAAGGATCGCCCCATTCGCTCAGCGAGGAGCACACTCGCCAGGAGGTTGGTGGAGGTGCCGATGAGCGTCAGCATCCCCCCGGCCATCGACGCATACGACAGCGGCAACAGCAGCTTCGATGGGGGGATGCCGATCCGCTCGGCGAGGTCGACGGTCGCAGGCAGCATGATGGCCACGGCGGCGGTGTTGTTGATCACCCCTGACAGGGGCCCCGTGATGCCGATGGTCGCGAGCAGCGCCCCCGGTCCATCTCCGTCGCTGCTCTGCGCGAGCCACCGCGTCAGCCGGTCCAACAGCCCCGTCCGCCGCACACCCTCGCTGAGGATCATCAGTGCTGCGATCGTCACCGTCGCCGGGTTGGCGAAGCCGGAAAGTCCCGTCGCGATATCGACACCAGTCAGCGGCTCAGCGGCGACGAGCACGACGATCACACCCACAGCGGTGGCAGCCATCGGGACCACCTGTGTGACGAACAGTGGGATGATGAGGGCGACCAGCAGTAAGACGAAGAGCGTCCCACTGGTCGGTGTCATAGTACGTGCGGACCTGATGGAGTGGGGACATGAAGGCTCTCATCCAGGTGGATTGCCGTGATGCGAACGGTTATTCGAGACGCACCGCTGCTTCCGCCATGGCCGACCCCGCCTTCGCCAGCGTGCATCCTGTGGCGAGCGATCAATCGTTCGAGAATGCGCTGGAGAAGGCCCGCACCGGTGACCGATTGAGTGTGGACGATGCCCTGGAACTGCTGACGACAGGCACGGACAGCGAGGGGATCGATCCGGTGCGCTTCGAGCAGGTGCTCGCGGTGGCCGACACGAGGCGTGCGGAGATGGTGGGGGAGGATGTGACCTTCGTCGCGAACATCAACAACAACGTGACGACCGCATGCACCGTCGGATGTCTCTTCTGCAACTTCAAGGATCCTGCACATGAGTTCGAGCCGGGGTATGCGGGCGAAAGTGAGGGATTCACCAAGACGCCCTCTGAGTCGGCGGAGATCGTCACTGATGCGGTCAGGCGCGGTGTGTATGAGGTCACCTCCGTCTCGGGACTGCACCCAGCATTCGCGCTGGACACAGAGCATCGGGAGATCCTGGAGGCCACCATCGATGACCCCGGGGTGACGTACCGCCCCCCGTCGACGTACTCGACCGACCCAGGCACGTACACCGAGCAGATCGCGGCGATGGCAGGACCAGGTGCACATGTCCATTCGATGACACCGGAGGAGGCGGCGCACGCCCGACGTGGCACCGATTGGAGCTACGAGGAGGTGTACCGCAGGCTCAGGGATGCAGGATTGAGCACCGTCCCCGGCACTGCAGCGGAGATCCTCGTTGACGAGGTGCGTGCGGTGATCTGTCCGGGCAAGATCGACACCGCAGAGTGGGTCCAGGCGATGGAGGGGGCGATGCGGGCGGGGCTGCAGACCACCGCGACGATCATGTATGGCCACGTCGAGAACGAACGGCACCGGGCGATGCATCTGGACGTGATCCGTGACCTCCAGGACCGCTTCGGCATGATCACCGAGTTCGTCCCGCTGTCATTCGTCCATCAACAGACCCCGCTGTTCGAGCGGGGGATGGTCGACGGAGGCGCCAGCCCCGCAGAGGATGCGCTCATGATCGCGGTCAGTCGTCTCTTCCTCGACAACATCCACAACATCCAATCCTCCTGGGTCAAGTACGGTGACGAGCGCGCGCTGCAACTGCTGTCATGTGGGGCGAATGACCTGATGGGTACCGTGCTATCCGAGGAGATCACCAAGCGTGCGGGTGGCAACCATGGGGAGTTCCGCAGCTTCGACCGATACGTGGAGATGATCCGGGCGGTCGGGCGGAGGCCCGTCGAACGGTCGACCGATTACCGCCTGCGACGACCGATCACCGCGGGGGAGGGGCCGTACGGTCCCATGCTGGGGCCCGAGGCGGACGGGACACCGCTGCTCAGCTGACCGACCGGAGCCGCAGTGCGTTCGAGGTCACCGCGATCGTCATGCCTGCATCACCGATCAGGACGGCTGCCCATATCGGGACGAGGCCAAAGGGGACCCCGATCGCCAGCAGCGCCTTCACGAACAGCGCGGCGGCGATGTTCTGTCGGATCACGCGACGCGTCGCGAGAGCCAATCGGCGCAGGCGACCGATCTGTGCGAACCCATCATCCAGCAGGGTGATATCCGCCGCGTCGATGGCGATATCCGTACCACGGGCTCCCATTGCCACACCCACGTCTGCCGCAGCGAGGGCGGGCGCATCATTGACACCGTCACCGAACATGGCCACGGTCGCCCCCCGTTCCTGATACCCCTCGACGATCGCAAGCTTCTCGTCTGGCAGCAGCCCCGCGTGCACGGTCTCAATCCCAGCCGCCTTCGCGGTTGCCGCCGCCGCACGCTCGTTATCGCCAGTGAGCATCGCCGTCGAGCGGACCCCCGTCTGCTCGAGTGCGGAGATCGTCTCCGCTGCTGCAGCCCGAGGGGTGTCTGCGAGCCCGATCGCCCCGATCGGTCCGCCGGCATCGGCGACCACCACGACCGTCTTGCCCGCACGCTCCATCGGCGCGATCACCTCACGGTCGAGGCGGCCGACCGTCTCGGCACCCGCGGCATCATCCATCCGTGTGACGATCGCCGGAGCGTCGAGGGAGAATGCGTCTGGCTTCGCGATCTCATAGCGCACCGTGTTCACCGTCCCGGCGATGCCCACACCGGTCGTGGACTCGACGGCTGTCGGTGCCTCTGTGTCGAGGCCCATCTCCCCCGCTGCTGTGATGATCGCCTTCGCGATGGGGTGAGCACTGTCAGATTCGACCGTCGCGGCGATAGCAAGGATATCCGCTGGACCGGTGCCAGCGAAGCCCAGCACGTCCGTCACCGAGAGCACCCCTGCTGTGACCGTCCCCGTCTTGTCGAACAATGCGACCGTCGCATCAGCGAGGGTCTCCAGATGGACACCCCCAGTGATGACGATCCCCTCACGGGCGGCGGCGGTGATGCTGGAGACGACCGATACGGGCGTCGCAATGACGAAGGCACATGGGCATGCGAGGACGATCAGCGTGAGGCCATAGACAATCGCCGTCGACTGGGTGACACCCAACAGGGTGGGTCCTGCAAGCATCGTGATCGCAGCGAACGACACGATGATCGGGGTGTAGATGCCTGCGAAGCGATCGATGAACTGCTCAGCAGCGGTGTCGCCCCGCTGTGCCGCATCGACCAGTCGGGTCACCTCTGCGATGGTGGACTCCGAGGCAGGTGCGCCCACCTCGATGGTGATCGGACCGGTGTGGTTGAGAGTCCCCGCGTAGACCGTGTCTCCCGGTCCGACCTCCTCAGGGATGCTCTCGCCGGTGATCGTCGACTGATCGATCGCGGACGTCCCCCCGATGACCTGGCCATCCAGCGGGAGCTTCTCACCGGGGCGGACAACGACGTGATCTCCGACCTCGACCATCTCGGTGGGTCGCAGCTCGGTCCCCGTTGCCGTCTCGACGCGCGCCTCATCGGGGACCAGTGCTGCGAGCGCCCGCAGCGCCCCGCGTGCGCGCTCCATGGAAGCACGCTCGAGCAACTCGGCGATGCTGAACAGCACCGCAAGCGTAGCCGCCTCGAAGTGCAATGCCACCCCGTACACGAGGCTCGCAGCCCACGCGCCGATGATCGCGATCGACATCAACAGGTCGATGTCCATCGACAGCTCCCGGGCCGACCGCACCCCTCCACGGATGATGGCCGCACCACCGGTGACCGTCGCGGCAAGGTACGCCACCTCAGCGAGTGGCGCCGCCCCAACTGCCGCATGGAAGACCCATTCGGCGAGCATCCCCACGAGCAGTCCGACAGTCGCAACCCCGGTCAGCACCGCCCGACGGCTCCGCCAGATCGCCTGGCGCCCCGCCGCGAGCATCGTGCCGGTCGTCGTCTCATCGGTGATGGGATAGCCCGCACCCTCGACTGCCATCCGGATCGCCGACCGGTCAGCCCCCAGTGGGTCATACCGTATCTTGACCGTCCCACTGGCAGGACTGGCGGTCGCCTCCGCAGCCGGCGCCACTCGCGCGATCGCCGCCTCCACAGTGCTCGCACAGTTGGCACAGTCCATCGAGGGGACCGACAGCTGCAGCGTCCTGTCAGCAGATACGTCGTGCCCATCCGACATCGACGGTCATACAGCCCGCGTCGATATGAACAGCACTGCGATGAGATGGGGGTAGCTTACACCATGATTCACAACATCGTCGCTGTGAGTTAACAATCGTTCCAGTGGCTCAGTGGCAGCTCTCGGGTATCGGCGAGCGCAGCACGGATCGCAGCGGCGTCCATCCCGAGCGGCCGGAGGATGCTCGCGGTCGCACGGACCAGCTGGTCGCGGTAGAACGCCACATCGTAGCGGTCGATCGGCTCGTGTGCGAGTGCGACGCGGTCGGCGCTGTCGGCTGCATCGTCGACGACGACGAAGCGGACGTCCTCCCCGGGGTGCACCTCGAGACCGGCCGCGGCTGCACGCTCGAGCGCTGCGACCGTGTGGGTCCGCTGGGTGTACGCCTCCGCAGGCTGCGAGACGCGTGTGCGGATCACGAGGTCGCCGGGGTCGACCCCGGCTGCGAGGCGGTCGATCTGGGTGAGCAGCAACGCGAGCACCGCATCGGGGTCGCGGGTGGCATCGAGGCGCTCGAGGCATGTGTGCTGGAAGTCGGCGATGAGTGGAGGGGTCGAGCGCTGTCGTGCCTCGATCCCACGCAGCTTGAACCCCGACCCGTCTGCACGCTTGCCGAAGTACCGGGTGAGGGTCCCCCCAGCACCATCGGTCCGGGGGACGAACGCGACCCAGTCGTACGCCGCCTCGTACTCGAGGCGGATGCCGACGGCCGCCGAGATCGATGCGGCGACCGTCGCAAGGTCGGTCTGATCGACCCCATCGCGGGGGGTGACCCAGATGGAATCGACGATCCCGTGCACGACGGTCCACCCACCCGCCTCGAGCTGTTCCTTGGCCGTCAGCAGGATCTCACGGGCATGCGCATTGATCGCCTCATGACATTCGATCCGGCCGAACTTCGCGTTGTTGAAGCCCTGGTACCCGAAGCAGGCGACGAGGATCCACTTGAGTGCACTCGACCGACCCTCCAGCTCTGCGAGGTGGTCAGCGTCGGCGTCGTCCGCAGCGCGCAGGGCGGCGATCTCCGCCTTGATCGCATCGCGATCGGCGATCAGCGGCTCGAGGACGTCGACGAGGTACCCCCGCCGGTCGCAGACGGCGTACCCCAGCTCGGGGACGTCACTGCGGTCGGCGTGACAGTCACATCGGATCACATCGGGGGAGATGTTGTGTGTGCAGATGATGTTCGGGTACAGACTCGAGAAGTCCAGCTCGTACACCGTCTCGTGGAAGCCGGGGTCGGGCGCGAAGATGAACCCACCCCGGTCGGCAGCATGGAGCGTCCGCATCGACTTGTAGAACTCCGGGCGCCAGGGGTGCCAGGGGGTCAGCACATCGCGTGCGGTGGCCGCGCGGATCTGCATCGCGGTGAGCACGTTACCGATCGATGCCCATGCGAGCTCCTGCAGCGGCTTCCAGGACCGGCTGACGAGGTCGACCATCCCATCGAGGTTCGTCTCACGGTGGAAGAACGTGTTCGAGCGGTCGATGATGACGCGTCCGGGGATGTTGTATCGCGCGGGCGAGTGGCCGACGCGACCGTAGCTGTCGTACGTCGAACGGCCGGCGAGCTGCTGGACCGGGGCGTCGGACAGCCGGCTGAGCTGCAGGTCGGTGCGGTCGGCGAGCGCCGCGAGCGCTGGGACGATCGCGGCAGTCGAGCAGACGAGGATGTCAGGGTCGGCCGTGGTCAGGGCCTCTGCGACCGTCTCGGCGATCGCGGTCGCCCCCGTGACGGTGGTGCCGTCGACCGTGAGCGTCTCCAGGGTGCCGTCGGCGATGTCGGTGGGTGCCACATCCAGTGTGCACTGCCGCAGGGGGTGGGAGGGGGTGGGATCGGTGCCGGTCTCGAGACAGTAGCGGAACTCCCGCGAGAGGTCGACGTTGTAGCACGCCACATCGCCGACCGGGGCCGCCGCGTGGTCGTGGGCGAGCCGTGCGAGTGTGGAGATGTGTTCGACGTGGGTCGCATCGACTGCGATCACCGGCGAGGGGGCGTCCCGGAAGCCGATGCGGTGCTGCTCACGGCTGACCCCGGCGACGTGTGGGTGCTGCTCGTATGCAGAGAGCAGTCGCTGGAGATCAAGCGACGCGCCCGCACGGCGCGGACCAACGTAGAACCGCGGGGTGTACTCGGGATCGACCGTGTGGGTGACACCCTCGGCGGTGCGGTGCCAGCGGACGAGCCGACCATCAGCGAGGTGGTCGATGTGGAAGGCCATCTCACCCATCCTCGAGGGCGGCGATCCGCGCCTCGAGAGCGGCGATCTGCCGCTCTTGCTCGAGGGCGATGCTGATGAGTGCGGGCACCAGCGGACGGGGGTGATTCAGCAGACCGCCCGCATCGGCGTGTGCCCGCGCATGCGCGAACAGCCGGTCGAAGTGCGGCTGGTCATCCAGGCGTAGTCCGCGGCGGTACGCCCCCCATCGCTGCTGCAGTGCGGTGAGGGTGTCGCGGTAGGTGGGGTTGGTCCGTCCCACGCTCACCACCCCGCCGCAGCGAGCGCATCGGTCATCGGGTCTGGTGCGGGTGCCTGCGGTGTGTGCTGCGTCGAGGGTGTACGGTCGGCACCGACCGCCCGGGCACGGGCATCGAGCAGCTGCTGCCAGTACGCCAGGGTGGTCTGGTAGACACCTGCATGCGGTGTGGGATACACGAGGGTGGTGGTCGTATCCCCGGTGAACCGCGGCCCCATCGCGGTGAGTTCACAGGTGAGGTGGTGGTGTGCACAGGTGGCGACAGGTGCGGCGAAGCGGTCGGTCGCGGTGCGGGTCAGCAGCACAGCCGGTGCGTCGTGACCGATCAGCGCCGCGAGGGTGCGCGCGAGCAGTCGGCGGGCGGTCTGTGAGCCGAACGCATCGGTATCACGGTACATCGCATCGACCGCCGGGGCGACGATGAGCGTCGGGTCGACCGGTGGCAGCGCGGTCGCGAGGGCGTGATGCTGGGTGGCGGTGAAGCCGCGTGCGACGTGGACCTGCTCGAGCGAGCGTCGGCTGGGCGCCAACTGTGCCATCGTGGTCGTCGTCGCGATGCCGGTCGCATCCAACCAGACGACCGGGCCACCGGCGGTGAGCAGGTGGTCGAGCACGAGTGATTGGACCACCGGCACCCCCCGGCCACCGCGGATATCGAGCAGTGTCACCCCGGGGTCGAGGGAGGGCAGCAGCTGTGGCGGGGTCGATGGGGCAGCATGCAGCGACCGGTTCTGTGCGGCTGCGGTGCGGGGGTGGTCTTCGGCCATACCGATGGGGAGATGGCTGCCCCGATAAGCGACGGCGTGGCGTTTCCGGAAGTCCGGATGAACGCGTGGGTTCAAACCAACGGGGCGGCTGTGTCGCACCATGTGTGGGCGGACATCGCTGTTCAGCGATCCGACGGCGATCGAGCGGCACTTCGGGGCCAGCCTGCGGACCGACGGCGGGTACACCCCGCGGTACAACATCGCACCAGGCGAGCAGCTGTGGACGGTGCGCGCCTCCGCACCGGAGACGGTCGCACCGATGCGGTGGGGCATCGACGGCATCCGTGACAGTACGCACATCAATGCACGCGCGGAGGGCATCGATCGCCGACAGACCTTCGCCGAGGCGTGGATGGAGCGGCCCTGCCTGGTGGCCACAGATGGCTTCTACGAGTGGGCCGACCGAGGGCAGGGGCGTCGCCAACCGGTCCGGATCTACGATCCGACGGGGCCCTTCGCACTCGCCGGGATCTGGAGCACGGCCGCAGCGGGCGATCCCACCGTGGCGATCATCACATGTGCGGCGAACGATGTGGTCGCGCCCATCCACGACCGGATGCCCGTCGTCATCCCGGAGACCGCGTACGACCGTTGGCTGCAGGGGTCACCGACCACGCGTGAGGCATTGTGCGACCCCGCAGGTGGTGATGGGCTCACCACAGTGGAGATCTCAACGGCCGTGAACGATCCATCGAACGACGACCCGACGATCATCGAACCAGTGCGTGGAGCACAGACCGGGCTGGACCGCTTCAGCTCAGGCAGGTGAGGCGACCTCGATGGCGAGATAGGTGCGGTCCCGGCTGCTACCACGGGCCTCCAGGAGATTGTACTGTGTCATCTTCGACAGGTAGCTGCGGACGGTCCGCTTGGTTCGGGGTGTCTCGACGGCTGCAGAGTAGCGGTCGTAGATCGTGTTGGGTGACAGTGGTCCCTCCTCTGCGATGATTCCGTAGACGGTGCGCTGATGTGGCGTGAGTGACTCGAGACTCGCCTGTGTGAGCTGTGCGCGAGCGACACCGGCTGCATCGAGCAGCTGTGCGTCGGAGATGGCGTCGGTCCCTGCACGGTCCGCAGCAGAGGCCGCAGCCCGCAGGATCCCGATCGCAAGCCGGGCATCACCAGCGGCGGCATCAGCGATGCGGAGCAACTGCTCGTCGGTGATGGTGCCGGAATCGAGGCCCCACTGGGCGCGTGCAGCGAGGATGTCGTGGAGTTGATCGACGTGGTATCGGTCGAGGCGGATGTGCTCGCTGGCGCGCAGTCGGCTGACGAGCCGGTCGTCGATCCGGCTGAACAGCTCCTCCTCGGTGTTCGAGATGCAGATGACAGCGAATGCTGGGAGATCGTGCAGATCGTAGATGACGCCCGTATCCTCGAGCTGGTCAGCCTCGTCGAGGATGACGACACGGGGCGGGCCATCATACCGCTGCAGACGGTCGACGAGGACGTCATGAGGGGTTGATTGCCGGTGGATGTCCATCGTCTGCCCGAGGTCGTCGAGGATCTGATAGTGTGTGCGGAAACGCGTGTAATTGCGCCAGCAGTTCACATAGGTGACCTCCACCTCGAGGACCTCCTCCCGCAGCTGCTCGGTGACGAACCGCGTGATACACGTCTTGCCGACGCCGCTCGGGCCGGTCACCACCGCGGTCTCGGCTGGATCATCCTCGGTGACCGGTGCCAGGACGCTCGACAGGTGGGTGACTTCATGATCGCGATGTTCGACCTCACGGGGGACGAACCCCGCCCGGAGGACACGTGCATCACGGATCATACCAGTTGAGTGGAGCAGGATGGATTAATGCTCGACGGGTCGTTTCCGGAATTTCCTGGATGGACAGTGTCGCCATAACATAGATTCTGTATTGCAGGATACGCTATATGATATAAATGCATGGGCACCAATGGGGCTATTCGGCTGTCCTGCAGAGTGATATTCGATGGTCCAGAACGTCGCTCCGCTGCTCGCGGAGATGGAGCAGGAGGACTTCTATCTGCTTTCAGGAGTCGAGCAGGGCATGCGCGTCGCGGAGTGGGTCGACCGCCGCGAACTCCCGAAACTATCGGGCCTGACCGCCGAGTCGGTGACATACCGACTTGACCGCTGTGCGAAGCGGGACCTGATCAGGCGAAAGACCATCCAGTACGAGGGGTACACGCTCACCGCAGAGGGGTACGACGCGCTGGCGCTACACACGTTCGCCGAACGTGAGACCATCACCGGTGTGGGAGCTCCCCTGGGCGTGGGTAAGGAGTCTGATGTCTATGAGGTCGAATCATTCCGACCCATGGCACTGAAGCTGCACCGCGAGGGATACACCAACTTCCGAGAGGTGCTCCGAGAGCGAGATTACACCGCCACACACCGACATGTCTCTTGGCTCTACACAGCTCGGAAGGCAGCAGAACGTGAGTATGAGATGCTCCGAATGCTCTACCCGGCGGTCTCAGTGCCTCGACCGGTGGATCAGAATCGACACGCGATCGTGATGGGGAAGTTCGATGGGGTCCCGCTCGCGCGTGCGCGGCTTGACCCCCAGCAGGTGCCAGGGGTCTTCGAGCTCATCTGCGATGAGGTCGAGAAGACCATCGAGGCGGGCATCATCCACAACGACCTCAGTGAGTACAACATCGCCGTCGGGGCCTCCGGGGTGACCATCTTCGATTGGCCACAGGCACTGGAACTCGGTCATGACAACGCACGGGAGCGGCTCGAGCGTGATATCGAGAACGTGGTGCGATATCTCCGCCGCAAGTATCCGCATACGGCTCCTACGGCAGACCCAGCACTGATCGCCGCAGAGCTCATGGGAGCCGAGGAGAGGGAGGAGCCCGATTGATACACCGTATACCGCGATATCGAATGTGATTTGCTCCATCGGCAATCCGAAGCGGTTTTACTCGCATCTTGGGTCTTTTGGCTACTGACTGGCTCGCGGGACACCAGCAGGCACCCGATCCGTTCGGGATGACATGTGGCGCAGACGCGCTGAATCGCAAGCGCCCGCGGTGAAACCATGGGAAAGAGCTTCTACTCACACATCAAGCAGGCGTGGAAAACGCCGAAAGAGGGCAAGTTGGCGGAGTTACAGTGGCAACGAAAGCAGCAGTGGCGCCAACAGGGTGCCTTTGTGAAGGTCGAGCGACCGACCCGGCTGGACCGCGCACGCAATCTCGGCTACAAGGCGAAGCAGGGCATCGTCGTCGTACGGTCTGCGGTCCGGAAGGGGGGCTCGCGCAAGTCTCGACACAAGGCCGGCCGGCGCTCGAAGCGACAGGGTGTCAACCGACTGAGCCGCCGTAAATCCATCCAGCGGATCGCAGAGGAGCGCGTCTCAAGGAAGTACCCGAACATGCGTGTGCTCGGGTCGTATTGGGTCGGAGAGGATGGGTCACAGAAGTGGCACGAGGTGATCCTCGTGGACCCAGAGCATCCAGCGATCGTCGCGGACGATGACCTCAACTGGATCTGTGCAGACAAACACCGCGGCCGTGCCTTCCGCGGACTGACGAATTCGGGCAAGAAGGGTCGTGGGCTCCAACGGCGCGGGAAGGGGACAGAGCACACACGGCCGTCGATCACCAGCGATCGCCGCCGCGGCAAGTGACCGGAGTCGGCTTTTTACACTCCGCGTAGCTGATTCAAGCTATGTCACTCGCGTTGGACGCCACGCAGCTGGACCGATACTCCCGGCACATCATCATGGAGGAGATCGGTGGCGCAGGGCAGGCTGCGCTCCTGGAAGCGTCGGTGACGGTCGTGGGTGCGGGCGGCCTGGGTGCACCGGTGATCGAATACCTCGCTGCGGCTGGCGTGGGACAGTTGGACATCGTCGATGATGACATCGTCGAGCGGAGCAACCTCCAGCGGCAGGTCATCCATCGGGATGCGGACGTCGGGGTCGCAAAGGTGTCCTCAGCGACACAGTTCGTCGAGGCGCTGAATCCGGATGTGGAGGTCACCCCGCATGAGCTTCGGCTTGACCGTACGAACATCGAGGCGGTCATCGATGATGCAGATGTGGTCGTCGATGCCTCGGACAACTTCCCAACGCGATACCTCTTGAACGATTACTGCCGACTCACCGACCGGCCGCTGGTCCATGGTGCGATCTACAAGTTCGAGGGACAGCTGACGACCCTCATCCCTGGTGGCCCGTGCTATCGCTGTCTGTTCCGGGAGGCCCCAGAACCGGGGAGTGTGCTCGACTGTGCGGAGACTGGGGTCCTCGGGGTGCTTCCCGGCACGGTTGGGTGCATCCAGGCGACCGAGTGCGTGAAACTGCTCACGGGGGTCGGCACGCCCCTGGAGGGGCGGCTGCTGCTGTACGACGCAGCTGCGATGGAGTTCGAGAATGTGGACTACCGTGCGGATCCAGACTGCCCGATCTGTGGTGATGACCCCGTCGAGACCCTCGATGCAATCAGCTACGAGGCATCCTGTGCGGTCGGGGGGCCATAGCCGACAACCGATGAGCAGCAAAGGCATCATCGAGGAGTTCCGCAGCCTCAAACGGGAGAGCGATGCCGACCTGCTGACAATGCAGTGTGGGGACTTCTTCGAGTTCTTCGAGGCGGACGCTGAGGCGGTGGGTGAATTGTTGGGGCTGAAGGTCTCGATGCGGTCGGGTGGCGGCAGTGAGTACCCCATGGCAGGGGTACCGGTGGCACAGATCGACGAGTACCTGAGCCAGCTGATCGCGCATGGACAACGGGTGGCGGTCGCTGAGCAGTTCACCGATGACACCGGGGGGCACTATCGGCAGATCACTCGGACGGCGACACCAGGGACGCTCCTGGATGTGAGCGAGCGCCGCACGCAGCCTATTGGAGTGCTGACACAGCGCGATGAGAGATACGGGGTGGCCGTCGTCGACATCGTGGAGGGGTCCGTGGGTGTGACGGTTGTGGCGGACGCCGCAGCCGCAGGTGGCCAGCTGCGGCAGGAACAGGTCGGGGAACTGCTCGTGGGGCCGAAGGTGTCGTCAGCGGACGGGATGTCTGTGTGTCCTGCTGATGCCGTCTACCTGGATGATCAACCCCCGGTCGCCTTCGAGACCCACCGCAACCGCCAGCGGCTCGCTGAGCGCTTCGGCGAGACGATTGTGGAGACCAGGTCGATCGATGATCCGGCTGCGATCGCTGCTGCAGGGGCGGCGATCTGGTACCTCGAGGCGATGGACCCACAGCTCCTCGGGGCGGTGACCCGCCTGCGGGTGCTGGGTGATACAGATCGGATGCAAGTGGATGCGACCACGGCGCGGAACCTCGAACTGTTCGAGACCATGTACGGCGAGACAGCGGGGAGCCTAATCGGGACGATCGATGGGTGTGTGACCGGCGGTGGCAGCCGGCTGTTGCGTCGGTGGGTCGGCCAACCGAGCGGTGCGATATCGGTGATCGAGACCCGGCAGTCGGAGGTCACCGACCTGCTCGAGGTTCCCTTGGTGCGGAGCCGCCTCCGTGAGGTGCTCACACAGACGTATGACCTTGGCAATCTCGCGGCACGTCTCGCCAGTGGCCGGATCACCCCAGCGGACATGGGTCGGCTCCGGCACACGCTCGTGCGGCTCCCGACGATCGGCGAGTTGCTGACGACAGAGGCGCTGGCAGATGGGGTGGTCGCAGACATCATGACCGCGGTGCCCATGGACCGACTCGCATCCGTCAGCACCCGACTCGAGGCCGCACTCGCCGATGACCCACCGCGGTCGACGCAGGAAGGCGGCATCTTCGCTCTCGGCTACGATGCAGAGTTGGATGCCATCCTGGAGGAGCTGGAGGCGGTCGAGTCGTGGGTCGCACAGCTCGCAGAGCGCGAGCAGTCGGAGACGGGACTGCGGCACCTCTCGACCGGGCGGAACCAGACGGACGGTCTGTACATCCAGGTGGGTCGGTCGGAGGCGGAGAAGGTCCCTGAACGATATGAGGAGGTGAAGACACTCAAGTCTGCGAAACGCTACCGCACCACCGAAATCGCAGAACGGGAGCGGACGCTCCTGCGGTTGGAGGACGACCGTCTCCAGCGGGAGGAGGTGCTGTTCGTTGAGCTGGTGGAGACCCTGCAGCCATCGGTGCCGGCGATACAGGAGGCCGCAGCGGCGCTCGCGCGGGTGGACGTGGTCGCGACGGCCGCGCGGCATGCAGCAAAGCATGACTGGGTGCGACCGACGGTGCGGTCCGACTGGGGACTCGAGATCGAAGGGGGACGACACCCGGTCGTCGAGCAGACCACGCAGTTTGTCCCGAATGACACCCAGTTCGACCGATCACGACGCTTCATCCTGGTGACGGGCCCGAACATGGGCGGGAAGTCGACGTACATGCGGCAGACGGCGCTGATTGTGTTACTCGCACAGATGGGCTGGTATGTCCCCGCAGATGCGGCGAGCGTGGGGGTCGTCGATGGCATCTTCACACGGGTCGGCGCGCTCGATGAGCTCGCGGAGGGGCGCTCGACGTTCATGATCGAGATGGCAGAGCTGGCGAACATCCTCCATCAGGCGACCGACCGCTCATTGGTGGTGTTGGATGAGGTCGGCCGCGGCACCGCGACGTACGACGGTGTCGCGATCGCGTGGGCGACGATGGAGCACCTCAGTGGTGAGAGTGAGGATGCACCGACACCAGCGGTGCTGTTCGCGACACATTACCACGAGTTGACCGAGGTCGCCGATCGGATGGATGGGGTCGCGAACGTCCACGTGGAGGTGGAGGATGAGGCCGATACGGTCACGTTCCTCAGGACGGTCGCACCGGGGGCGGCCGATCGGTCCTATGGGGTCCATGTCGCCGAACTCGCGGGGGTGCCAGCGCCGGTTGTCGAACGGGCGGCGACGGTCCTCAGGCAGCTCCGCGATGAGAGGGCGATCCAGATCGGTGGTGGACATGATCAGAGCACACAGGTCGTCTTCGACGTTGTGGGAGGGGGTATGGATGGCACAGACGCAACTGACCCACGGGATGATGAGCTCTATGCGGCACTCGCAGCGCTGGAGCTTGAGTCGATGACGCCGGGTGAGCTGCTGCTGGCGGTCGAGCAGCTCCAACAGCGGTTCATCGAACCCGATGCATAAAGCCGGTCGACCGCCTTCGGGCAGATGAGTGAGCTCGAACACGCCCACACAGATCCGGCAGCTGCCACCGGAGACGGTCAGGAAGATCGCCGCGGGAGAGGTGGTCGAGCGACCCGCATCGGTCGTCAAGGAACTCGTCGAGAACAGTCTGGATGCGGCGGCTTCGACGATCACCGTCGCCGTCGAGGCGGGGGGAATCGACCGTATCCGTGTGACCGATGATGGGGTGGGCATCCCCGCAGACCAGCTGGTCACCGCCGTGCAGGCACACACCACCAGCAAGCTCACCGAGAGCGAGGAGCTGAGCCGAGCGATCGACAGCTTCGGGTTCCGGGGGGAGGCGCTGCACACGATCGGGGCGGTCGCACAGATGACGGTGACCGCACGACCAGCGGACGCGGACCATGCCATGCAGATCACAGTGGATGCGGATGCAGTGGAGGGGCCCACGCGGGTCGGTGCACCGGTGGGGACGACCGTCGAGGTGGTCGGGTTATTCGATGCAACACCTGCGAGACGGAAGTTCCTGAAGCAGCCATCAACGGAGTTCGACCACATCAACCGGATCGTGAGCAGGTATGCGCTCACCAACCCCTCGGTGGCCGTCCGCCTGGTGCATGATGACCGCGAACTGTTCGCGACCGAGGGGCGGGGGTCGCTTGATCAGAGCATCCTCGCGGTGTACGGATCGACCGTGGCCCAGGGGATGCTCCCGGTCGATGAGGCCGCCGAGGCCGCGTCGTTGCACATCGGGGGACGCATCAGCGACCCGGAGGTCACCCGAGCGAACCGCTCATACATGGCGATCTTCGTCAACGGACGTAGTATCGATGACGCGGGGCTGCGTTCGGCGGTGTTGGATGGATACGGTCGGCGCCTGGCATCCGACCGCTACCCGTTCACCGTCCTCGAGCTGACAATCGACCCGACCCTCGTCGATGTGAACGTCCACCCCCGCAAGATGGAGGTCCGCTTCGATGATGAGACGGCGGTGCAGCAGGCGGTGACCGCGGCGGTCGAGGCAACACTGCGTGATGCGGGTGGCCCCCGGTCTGGCGCCCCCCGAGGTGTGAGTGCACCAACCCCGGTCGAGCCAAGACCCGATCGTGTGCGACCGCAACGAGAACAGCGAACGCACCGACAGGCTTCCCGGACGACGTCAAGTGGACCCCGAGCGCAACAGGACCTCGCCGGAGCGCCGGCGACGGTCGCCTCGTCATACACCACCCTGCCGGAGTTGGAGGTGCTCGGCCAGCTCGATGACACATACATCGTCTGTGCAGCTCCCGATGGGCTGGTGCTCATCGACCAGCATGCAGCCGATGAGCGGGTGCACTACGAGCGGCTCCAGCGGTCATTCAGCGGTTCGGTCACGACACAGGAGCTGGCGGTGCCGATCGACATCGCGGTCACCCCCCGTGAGGGTGCGTTGTTCGAGGGGTTCGTCGATGCGCTGGGCACACTGGGCTTCAGGGCGGAGGCGGTCGATCCCGAGACCATCCGTGTGACTGCGGTGCCGTCGATCGTTGACACGAGCACGGGCATGGACGCGCTTCGGACGGTGCTGCTCGCGTTCGTTGAGGAGGGGGTCGATGGTGGGATGCGCGTGCTTGAGGAGCTGACCGATGAGCTGCTCGCGGACATGGCGTGCTACCCCGCGATCACGGGCAACCGATCACTGACCGAGGGGTCGATCGGCCGGTTGCTGGGCCAGCTGGACGCGTGTGAGGACCCCACCGCCTGCCCGCACGGGCGGCCGACGATGATCGCTTTCGAGCTGGGGGAGATCGACGACCGCTTCGAGCGGGACTACCCCGGTCACGGCCCCCGTCGACGCGAGTGAGCTCACCTGGTCAGGGGGTTGGGACCGTCCTGTCGCACGATCCAGAACGCTGCCAACAGCACGACCAACAGCACGGCATAGGCGCTGGAGGCGATGAATGCATCCTCGAGGGTCGGGAACTCCGACGGGCGATAGCTGATGACCTTCCGGGCGATCGCGATGAGCGCCGCGTTGATGACGATCTGTACGACAGGCTCGCCCCGACTCGATGCGACGACGGTCTGGAACACCTCGACGATGATTAACAGCAGCAGCACCGTGTCGATCACGGAGATGACCGCATTGGGGTCGGTGTACGAACCCGTCGCCAGCAATCTGTACATCTGCAAACCGAGGTCGTAGACACCGATCGCGAAGAGGATGACCAGCATGAGCGCTGCGAGCAGCTCCAACCACCGCATGACCTGCTCACCACCGCTCGCGTATCGGGAGATGGACACGACGGGAGGACGTCGGCTCAGGACAAATATGGCGGGGGTCCGCGCGTGTGCTTACTAAAGCTTGATAACTCTAGGGACCTGAGTTAACATATGGCCGTCGTGAGTGTCTCGATGCCGGATGGGTTGCTCGAACGAATCGATCAGTTCGCGGATGATCATGGCTACACGGGCCGCAGCGAGGTGGTACGTGAATCGGCCCGCAAGCTGCTCGGGGAGTTCGAGGATGTGCGACTGGAAGACCGTCAGCTGATGGCGATCGTCACCGTTGTTTTCGATTTCGAGACGACGAGTGTCGAAGAGCGCATGATGCACCTGCGACACCAACATGAGGGACTCGTCGCGACGAACTTCCACAGCCACGTGGGCGAGCATCGGTGCATGGAGCTGTTCGTCCTCGAAGGTGAGCTGACGGAGATCTCCACGTTCGTGGGGAAGATCCGTGCCACACAGGACACGCTGAGTGTGGACTACTCCGTGGTGCCGATCGATCAGTTCGGGCAGCAACTGCGGGCGTGAACTGATGCATGATACATGGGGATCCTGGTGATCCCACGATGAGCGAACGATTCGTGGTCGTAGGGGCAGATGCGGCTGGGCTGTCGGCGGCGAGTAAGTGCAGACGCACCGACCCTGACCGGGAGGTTGTCGTGTTCGATGCGGGTTCGTGGGTCTCCTTCGCCCACTGCGGGACGCCATACTACGTGAAGGGGGAGATCGAAGAGCTCACTGCGATGACCGCATTGACCCCAGCAGAGGTGCGAGACCGCGGGATCGACCTGCGGACCGGTCACCGCGTCAGCGCCGTCGACACCACTGAGCAGCAGGTCACCGTCGAGACGCCAGACGGACCGATGGAGCTGGGATACGGTGCGCTGCTCATCGCGACGGGGGCACATGCGCGCACCACCCCGCTGGCTGATGAGCAGCTTGACGGCGTGTTCACCTTGCATGGGCTCGACGACGCAGCAGCGATCCGCGCATTCCTCACCGAACCGACTGCGTACAACCGGGACGATGTGGGCGCAGACGACCGGCTCAGATGGGACCGTGTCGACGCGATGGGCGCGATGGACGCGCCCGAGCAGATGGCCATCATCGGTGGCGGATACGTCGGCGTCGAGATGGCTGAGGCGCTCTCTGCATGGGATGTGGATGTGGTGCTGCTGCACCGAGGTCCACGCCTGCTGGAGAGGTTCGGGCAGGCCGCGGGGGACCGCGCGGTCGAGGCCCTCGAGACGCTCGGGGTCACCGTGGAGCTGGAGACCGAGGTGCAGTCAGTCGAGGCGGTCGCCGGACAGCTCTCGTCTGTGATCGCAGCGGATGGCCGCAGTTGGGCCGCACAGGGTGCGGTCGTGGGCACGGGGATCACCCCCGCCACCGGCCTCATCGCCGACACGCCGATCACACTGGGCGACTCTGGGGCCATCGCGACGGACGCCTTCGGGGAGACCTCCGTCTCGGGGGTCTATGCGGCAGGTGATGTCGCAGAGAGCATCCATGTGGTCACGGGTGAGGCGACCTGGGACCCACTCGGGCTGCCCGCGAATCGGGCGGGGCGGGCGATCGGCGCCACCATCGGCGGTGAGCAGACGACGGTAGGACAGGTCGCCCACACGGCGATGGTGAAGGCAGGCGCCATCGAGGCCGGGCGGACGGGGATCATCAGCGAGGATGTGGCGGAGATGGCTGGCTATGATCCGCTGGCGGTGGAGATCGAGGCAGCCTCGCGCTCGCACTACTACCCCGGTGCGGAGCCACTGTGGGTGCGGCTCGTGGCCGACCGGCAGACACACCGCGTCCTCGGGGGAGTGACCGCCGGCACCGACGGCGCAGCCCTCCGTATCAACACGCTCGCGACGGCACTGCATGCGGGGTACACCGCCGTCGATCTGATGAACGTCGATATGGGCTATGCACCGCCGTTCAGCCCGGTGTGGGACCCGGTGCTGACCGCAGCGAAGGTCCTCGACGGTCGGCTCTGATCAGCGCAGCCAGCCGAGGAGACGGTAGCGCCTATTGGGGTCGTAGCCACGGAAGGCGAGACTGTTCGCGAGGACCGACACGCTGGAGAACGCCATCGCCACCGCGGCGAGCACCGGCTGCAAGAGGCCGAGTGAGGCCAGCGGGATCATCGCCGTGTTGTAGCCGAGCGCCCAGAAGAGGTTCTGGCGGATCTTCCGCATGGTCGCTTCACCCACATGGATCGCCCGCACCACGTCATCCGGGTCATCGCGCATGAGCGTGATGTCCGCGGCCTCGATCGCCACGTCCGTCCCCGACCCCAGCGCCGTCCCCACGGTCGCCGCCGCGAGTGCGGGGGCATCGTTGACACCGTCGCCGACCATCATGACCCGCTCGCCTGCGTCGACCATCTCCTGCACACGCGCGGCCTTCTCATCGGGCAAGACCCCTGCATCGACCGCTGCTGAGTCGATGCCGACCTGGTCGGCAACACCCGCTGCAGTCCGTGCATTGTCCCCGGTGATCATGTGCACGGAGATGCCACGGTCGTCGAGCGCCGCCACCGCAGATGTGGCGGTGGGCTTTACCGTATCTGCGGCGGCAATGATGCCTGCGAGCGCACCATCGATCGCGACGATCATCACGGTGTTCCCGGCAGATTCGAGCGCTTCGATCCTCGGCTCGAGTGGCGCGACCTCGACTCCATGGTCGGCCAACAGTCGTCGGTTGCCGACGAGGACCGGGGTGTCATCCACCGTCGCGGAGACGCCACGGCCCGCATGCGCCTCGAAATCGGTGACAGACCGGTCTGCTGTGGCCGCAGCACCAGCACGGTCGACGATCGCACGCCCCAACGGATGCTCGCTGCGGCGCTCTGCTGCGCCGGCGTGTGCAAGCAGGTGTGCCTCGAGGTCCGCAGGTGCACTCGCGAGGACCCCGCCGTCGGCCTGGGCAACTGCATCGACTGTGATGACCTCGGTCACCTCGATGTCGCCGGTCGTCAGTGTCCCCGTCTTGTCGAACACCACGGTGTCGATCGTCGCCGTCTGTTCGAGGACGTCGCCACCGGTGAAGAACACCCCATGGCGAGCCCCCAGTGCGGTACCGACCATCGTCGCCGCGGGGGTTGCCAATCCCAGCGCGCAGGGGCACGCGATGAGCACCGCCGATGCGAAGACGATCACGGCGAACTCCATACCGGCGATGGACCCACCGATTGCGGTGGGACCACCACCGACAGGTGGCCACAACGGCAGCCAGGTCGAGAGGCCACCGACGAGTGCAGGAGCCGCCCACCACAGCGCCGCCCACGCCAGGGCGTTGACGATCACAATGGGGACGAAGTACGCGCTGATCGTGTCCGCGACGCGCTGGATGGCCGGTTGACGTGACTGGGCATCACGCACCGTCTCGACGATCTGTGCGAGTGTGGTATCCTCGCCCGTCTCGGTGACGGCCACGACCAGACTTCCGCTGGTGTTGACGGTGCCACCAACGAGCGCGTCCCCGGGGCCCTTGGTGACCGGGACGGATTCACCGGTGATCATCGCCTCATCGATCGCGCTCTCACCCTCGATGATGCGGCCATCGATCGGCACCTGCTCACCAGGGCGGATCCGGATCCGATCGCCGACGGACAGCACATCCACTGAGACCGTCTCCTCGGTGCCGTCCTCGGTCACGCGAGTGGCCTCTGCGGGCTGCAGCTGCAGGAGCTCCGAGATTGCCGCACCGGCCTCAGACTTCGATCTGGCCTCAAGGTAGTTCCCGAGCGTGATGAACAGCAGGATGAGTGCTGCCGAGTCGAAGTACTGGCCACCCGCGAGGACACCCACCAGTGTGAGGACCGAGTAGACGTACGCCGTCGTCGACCCCAGTGCGATGAGGACATCCATGTTGGCGGTGCGATTGCGCCACAGCGCGGTGAACGCGTTCCGGTAGAAGGGATATCCGAGGACCGCCTGGACGGCCGTCGCGAACAGGAACGCGACCAGGCCTGTGAGGATGACCCCGTAGCTGTTGGCGATCGAGGCACCGAAGAGCAACTCATCAGCCATCAGCAGCACCAAGGGTGTCGTCATCACCGCGCCGAACAGCAGCCGGTAGCGCTCGGTCTGCAGCGCCGCGTCCCGCGCGTCCGCGACCGGGTCCGCGTCGAGGTCATCCCCCTCCAGCGGTGTGTATCCGCTCGCCTCGATCACCGACCGCAGTGTCTCCACATCAACCACGGCCGGTAGGTAGCGGATGCTCACCGCGTCAGTGGCGACGTTGACGTCCACGCCAGTGACACCCACCTCACCGGCGAGTGCCCCCTCGATCGTCTGTGCACAGCTCGCACACGTCATCCCGGCGACCGGTATCGTCGTTGAGGCTTCGATCACGGAGTAGCCAGCCGCATCGACCGCATCGACGATCCCCGTCAGTGCATCCGCCTGTGGCGTGATGCGCACCTGCGCGGTGTCGGTTGCGCTGTTGACCGACACCGTCTCCACCGCATCCACCTCCGCGATCGCCGTCTCGACGGTTGCCGCACAGTTCGCACACGTCATCCCGGCGATGTCGAGGCGGACGGACTCTTCAGACATGCATCAATATCGGGTGCTGAGACACTTAGCTCACCCGACGACGATGGATATACACGCAACAGGAGTCTGCACCCGGTGATGGACGATGGCGACAGAACGGAGGGTGCGGATGCGCTCGCGGGGCGGCGTCGCGAGCCGATCGGGGCGCCGGTCATCCGCGCAGATCCGACAGTTGTGGGTGCGCACGCCGATCGGGCGGTCCACTTCGATCCGGACGATCCCGGACAGCTCGCTGCCGCCATCGAGGAGGTCCGCCGGTTCGCAGCAGCAGGTGGGGCGGAGGATCGCCTCCGCATGCTGCGGGGGGCCGCAGCGTGTGCGGCCTGTGTGCGTGGTTATGGGTCCTACAAGGATGCGATCGCAGCGATCGGTGATGGGGTGGGAGTGAGCTTCGTGCGGAAGTGGGCCCGGGTGCACGACCTCCCGATCGAGATCCGCAGACAGGTCGCACTCGGCGCGATCGCTCCATCTGCAGCCAAGCACATCGCCCGTGTGACCGGGGTGGACCGCTATGACCTCGCGTGGGCGACGATCGACCATGGGCTGACGGTGCGGGAGGTGCGATCGATCGCAGGTGCGGCGGCCGAGTCCTCCGTGCGCACGGTTCTGGAGGCGCGGGCGATCCCGCTTGGCCATCTCGAACTGGAGCTTCCCGTCGAGACATACCGGCAGCTGCGGGTGGTCGCAGCCAACAGCGGCATGACGCTCAGTGAGTGGATCGCAGCGGCGATCGACGCACAGCAGCGATGACCGGACACCGAACCCTTATGTCGTCATCCCCGGTCTCTGCAGGTGAGGGCCGGTAGCTCAGTCAGGCAGAGCGTCTGGCTTTTAACGAGGGGGCATCCGTGCCATCTCGGAAGATACCAGACGGTCGGGGGTTCAACTCCCTCCCGGCCCGTCAGAGCGCTCCGAGCGCGTCGTATGCGGTGTCCACCGCATCGGCATAGACCTCGATGGCAGTCTCGATGAACGCCGGTCTCGTCACATCGACGCCGGCGGTCGCAAGGACATCGACCGGGAAGGCTGCGCCACCAAGGGCGAGGGCATCACGGTACGCGGCTGCTGCTGGTTCACCCTCGAGCTCGATACGGTCGACGATGGCCATCGCCGCGGAGATGCCCGTCGCATACTGGTACACGTAGAAGTTGTAGTAGAAGTGCGGGATGCGCATCCACTCGGTGCGGATCTGTGCGTCCAGGTCGACGGGTGCGTAGTACCGCTCCTTCAGGTCGCCGTAGAGTTCGTCACACCGGTCAGGGGTCAACCCCTCACCGGTTTCGACGACATCGTGGATCTGCTGTTCGAAGGTGGCGAAGAGTGTCTGTCGGAAGAGCGTCGACCGCACCCGCTCGAGGAACTCGTTCAACAGATGCAGACGGAACCGTGGGTCATCATGGGTCGCCAGGAGATGCCGCATGAGCAGCGTCTCATTCACCGTCGAGGCGACCTCCGCGGTGAAGATGCTGTAGGACGCATCGTGCCACGGCTGTGTCTCGTTCGCGAGCTGGGAATGCATCGAGTGTCCCAGCTCATGTGCGAGGGTGAACATCGACGAGAGGTCCTCCTGCCAGTTCATCAGGATGAACGGCTCGGTGTCGTATGTGCCCGCCGAGAAGGCCCCAGAGCGTTTCCCGCGCGTCTCATACACGTCGACCCACCGATCCTCCAGTCCTGCCGCAAGTGCATCTTGATAGGATGCCCCGAGCGGGGCGACCGCTTCGATGATGTGCTGCGCGGCGGTCTCATAGTCGATCGTCGGGGGGTCACCAGGCCCGATCGAGACGTACAGGTCCCACGGACGCAGCGGCTCCAGGTCCAGTGCGGCAGCCTTCAATTCCAGGTGGGCATGGAGGGCGTCCACCCGGTCCTCGACGGTCTCGATCAGGGTCGAGTACACCGCCGTCGGGATCGCCTCTGGATCCAACGCTGCAGCAAGCGCACCGTCGTACCCGCGGGTCTCCGCCATGCGCACGTCCTCGGTGACGCTGGTGCGCAGCGCCGCCCCGAGTGCGTTGCGCACCCCGTCCCACTCACCGTAGAACGCCTCATAGACCCGGGCTCGGAAGGGGCGATCGGGATCACGCTGCAGGCGACCGAAGTTGCCCTGGGTGATCTCGACAGGATCACCGTCCGGATCCTTCACGCTGGGGAACCGCATGTCCGCGTTCGTCAGGAGGCTGAACACCTCCGCGGTGCCGCCCATCACGTCACCCAGACCCGCGAGGACCGACTCCACCTCACGGCTGCGGGTGTGCTCGGCGAGGCGGCGGACCGCATGGAGGTAGTGGTCGTACTGCCTGAGGGCGGGCTCCTCATCGATGAACGCCGCAAGTGTCGCATCCGGGAGGGCGATCAGCTCCGGACGGAGATAGCTCGCGGCGGAGGCCGCCTCCGTCCGGATCTGTGCGATGCGTGCCTTCATCGCCTGTGCAGACTGGTCCCGTGTGTCCTCTGCGGCGCGCAGCAGCGCGTAGCTCCCGAGCTGCTCGAGACGTCGCCCCATCCGCTCACGGGTCTCGAGGATCTCCAGCAGCCGCACACCCGATGTATCGACTTCCCCCTCACCAGCGGCCACCGCCTCGATGAGCGGCTTCACCGTGTCGACAGCCGCCTCCCACCGATCACCGTCCGCATAGATGCTCGTCAGATCCCACCGGTACTGCGGGTCGATCGCATCACGCTCTGGAACCGCGTCCATGTGGACCATGGCGTGCCTGCGGATATGAGCCCACGCATCATCAGCTGGACCGATGACCAGTCCCTTCGGTGATGTCATCGAGCACCGCACTCCGGCGGTGGTGGCGCTCGAGCGCCGCTGCGATGTCACTCTGCATCGTCGCGAGCGCAGGAGGGTCCGGCTCGAAGGTGAGTGCAGGGTATCGGACATCCCACAACAGCAGACCGTCGGGGGCGGCGGGGGGGATACCCGCCGGTCCGTCGACAGCATGCGCCCCCAGCTGCTGTGCGATCGCATCCATCTGCCGCTCCCCTGCAGCGATCTGCCTGATGAGCTCGACGAGCCGTCGGACCAGCTGGCGGGGGAAGCCCCCGGCGGTCACCTCGATGCGGAGGCCGTGATCCCACGGCAGGACCTCGATCATCACGGTGCGCATCGTGTTCTCCGCATCCAGCGTCAGGTTGTGGTAATCGTGCGTGCCGCTGAGTTCGGCTGCGGCAGTCGCAGCCCGCTCGCCATCGCACGCACCGCTGACCAGATGGTAGCGGTACGTGCGAGCGGTCGCATCATGTGTCGCATGCAGCGGCCCCGTGGTGTCGACATGTGCCCACGCCCAGATGCCCGCGGGCAGTGCACCCGTCAGGACCGTCGACGTACACCACGGGGGGACCTCGCAGGTGACCGTCTGCGCGACAGCAGAGACCCCACGATCGGTGCGCCCGGCTGCGGTGTACCCCGGTGGCCGTTCGGAGGTATCGACCGCCCCGAGGCGACGGAGTGCGTCGAAGAGCTCACCCTCGACGGTCCGGACGTCTGGCTGGCGCTGGTAGCCGTAGAAACCGGTCCCATCGTACGCGATGCGGAAGACGCGTAGCGGCACATCCGTCACCCGCTGTAGTCGGCCACCGTCGGGCGCTCATGCGGCCCAGGCACCGCGTCGACGGGGGCGCTCGTCTGCACACCGGTCCGCATGTCCTTGATCGTCACCTCACCCGCCTCCAGATCGCGCTCTCCCACGATGATCACGGTGTCTGCACCCACCGCATCTGCGTATTCCAGCTGCGCGCCGAAGCTCCGACCGGCGACATCCATCTCGACGGAGTGCCCGCGTGCCCGCAGTGCCTGTGCGATGGGTGCTGCCGTCGCCCTGACGTCCCCCACCGTCAGCACATAGTACGCGGGTCCTGGGACGCCGGTGGGCCCCACCTCAGCCGTCGCACATGCGAGACTCAACGGGGCCAATCCTGGGGCGACACCCACCGCTGGGGTGGGTTGCCCCCCCATCGCCTCGATGAGATCATCGTATCGGCCGCCACCGAATATCGACCGGTCCACCGCACCCATCGTGTCGAAGCACTCGAAGACGATCCCCGTGTAGTAGTCCAGCCCCCGTGCGGTCTGCAGGTCCACACGACACACGTCATCGACACCCAGCTCGGCTGCGGCCGCGAGCACCGCCTGGAGGTTTTCGACGGCCGCAGCGACGGTGGACCCACCAGCTTCGGCCACCGCATCCAGATCCCCCGCTGTGAGCAGCGTGTCGAGCACCTCTGCCTCATCTGGGGCCACCCCCGCGGCGGTCAATGCGTCCACATACTCCTGCTGTTCGAGCTTATCACGCTTGTCGATCGCCCGGATCGCCGCCTGGTGGTCTGCACCCGGGCAGCGTGCCTCGAGCAGCCCTGTCAGGATCGCGCGATGAGAGATCCGGAACTCCACCTGTCCGGCGTCGAGCCCGAGTGCCGCTAGGCCGTCCGCTGCGACGGCGAGGACCTCCGCATCTGCTGTCGGCTCGGCACTCCCGAAGATGTCGATGTTCGTCTGATAGAACTCCCGGAAGCGACCCCGCTGGACCTGCTCATAGCGCCAGAAGGGCCGTGTGGAGACCCACTTGATGGGCTTCGACATGGCCTGCTGTCGATCGACGACCATCCGTGCCACCGTCGGCGTCAGCTCCGGAGTGAGCGTGACGTCTCTGCCGCCCTTGTCGGTGAAGCTGTACAGCTCATCGACGATGCCAGGGCCCGACTTGTCGACGTACAACTGTGTCCGCTCCAGTGCTGGGGTCCCGACCTCGACGAAGCCGTACGATCGGGCCGTTGTCTCCAAGGTCTCGATGATCCACCGACGTCGGGCCATCTCATCAGGGTACACCGTCCGGAACCCCTTGAGGCCCTCAACCATGGCGCCGGCTTAGTGTGACCCCCGCATGAACCTGGCGACTGTCGCCGCTCACCGGCGGCGGATGTCGAACGACCGTGACTTCGGCGTGAGCTCGCGCAGCAGATCCTTCATCTGCTCCTCGTCGATTCGATCGCGGATGCGCCCACTCTGCGCGAGCGCAACGAGCTGCTGCTTGACTGACTCTGCGAACTCCGGCTTGGACATCTCCACCGCATTGAGTCGCTGTCGCGCGCCGTCGGTGAGATACTGCTTGAGCATCGCCTCCTGCTGGGCGGAAGCTTGCTCCTGCGCAGCCTCGCGTGCGGCCTGTTGTTCGGCAGTGTCTGCCCCACCCTGCTGGTCTTGTAGCTCCCGAAGTCGTTGCTCTCGCAGCTCCCGAAGCCGGTCATCATCGGGCGATCCGCTCATGCCATGGATGACGGGCTGTCGTGCAAAACCGTTACGGAGCCGTCCTCAGGCGTACCGCTCGAGGTCGGGTCTGTCCAGCTCAGATAGCACATCTGCGGCCGCCCCGTCGAGGAACGACTGTCCAGCAGGCGTGATGCGTCTGCCCTCGCCACTTGCGGTCTCGACGTAGTCGAGCTCCTCGAGCTCCTGCAGCAGCAATCGGATGATCTTGCGGCTCCCGCCGGTGTGCTTGCGGCCACCGAAGCCATAGCGGGTGGAACCACGCACCTTCGTCCCGAATGCGGATGACAGTCGGTCGACACCGACCGGTCCGTCCATCGCGATCTTCCGCAGGAGTGCGGCGGCACGCACCGACCAGAAGTCCTCCTGGTCTGGGGGGAGTTGTCGTCCAGGGCCAGTCTTGACGATCTCGGCCCACTCTGGGGCCTCGAGATCATCCGCGAGGGAGTCCGCCACGGCGTCGATGAGCGCCTCCGCGGGGACGTCGTAGATGGTAACCATACCTCCTGTATCCGAGGGAATCGGTTAAAAACATCGTATCAGCCCGCAGGATCGGTGCTGCGGACGCCGAGCAGTACCGTCACCAACCCACCGACGACCACCGGGAGCAGATAGATCGCACCACGGAAGATCACCACCGCAGCAGCCGCGGTCGCCTCACCGATCATGACCGCAGGCAATGCGACGAGGACCACCACCAGGACCGTCTCGATGCCGCCCACACCGCCGGGCAGTGGGGTGATGCCCGCGATCGCTCCGAGGGGGACGGCGACCACCACCGCCGCGATCGGGGCATCGATACCAACCGCACGCAGTGCGAACAGCAGTCCGAGCATCTGACAGCCCCAGCCGATCGTGGATGCGGTCAGCGCCCCCACGAGGCTGCGTCGATCGGTGGCCACCCGGCCCACCGCGGTGGTGAACCCACGGGTCCGTCGGCGCACCTCCGCGATCGGGGGGACGCGCACCCGCGGGAGCACCCCTGCGAGCGCACGGATGGGGATGTGGCTCGCATGTGTCAGCCCCCCGCGCAGCGTGCGTCGGTAGCGGTAGACCACGATGGCACCGAGACCGAGCGCGACAGCGAGCACCGCCACGGCAGAGAGGATGCCGAGGAGGTCATCGCCGACGGGACCGGAGGCAGAACCCACGAGCACCACGGCGCCGACGGCAGCGAGGCTCACCGAGGGGATGAGATTGATCGTATCGACACTGGCGACCGTCGCGAGCGCCCGCTCATATGTCGTGTCGGTCTGCCGTGTCACGAGATACGCGGCGACCGGTTCGCCCCCGGCAGGGCCGAAGGGGGTGATATTGTTCCAGAACAGCCCACCGGCGATCAGCAGTATCGCCCATCGGCGCCGCAGGGTGATCCCCAGCGCCGCAGCCACCTGGTGCAGTGCCAGCCCCCATGCGACCAGCCATCCGATGGCCGCGACGATGACCAGCCCCACCGCACCGGGCAGTGCCCGCTGGAGCGTCGCTGCGATCTCCGATGTGCCGATGTACAGCGCCAGCGCGCTGAGGACCACCACCGCGAGGCCGAATCCCACGACGATACTCCGCCGGCGCGTGGTATCCATCGATGCAGTGTCTGCAAGGCGGGTGAATCAACGCATCGACTGCGCAGCAGACATATTACAGCAGCCGCATGGTTGGGAGACATGGACGAGCATGCCGCACTGGTGGCGATCGCCGAGCGGCTGGCCGCAGCAGGTGATGATGCGGCGGTGCTACCCACCGCGGACTTCGACGCCCAGCTCGTGATCAGCACCGACATGCTGCATGCTTCGACCGACTTCCCCGCGGGGACGACGGCGTACACACGGGGGTGGCGGGCGGTGGCGGCGTCGCTTTCGGACATCGCGGCGATGGGCGCTCGGCCGGTGGCTGCGGTGGCAGTGATCGCAGAGACCGCGCTGGAGGGCGAGGTGATCGATGCGGTCATCGATGGGGCAGCGACGGTCTGTGAATCAGTGGGCGCGACCTACGTGGGCGGTGACCTCGATGTCAGTCCAGAACCGGCGATCGTCTCGACGGCGGTTGGTACCACCGACGAACCCGTGCGTCGGGATGGAGCAGCACCTGGGGAGTCCGTGTATGTCACAGGGGCGGTCGGGCGCACCCGTGCGGCCATGGCAGCGTACGATGCCGGCGAGGTTGTGACAGCCAACGAGTTGATGCGGTTCCCACCTCGGACCGCGATCGGGATGGAGCTCGCAGGGACCGCAACGGCCATGATTGACTCCTCGGATGGCCTGGTCCGATCGCTGCACCAGCTCGCACGCGCGGGCGGGGTCGGCTTCACGATCGACGGGCGATCTGTCCCGCTGGTCCCGGTGGATGCTGACCGCTGGGAGCTGTTCACCTACGGCGAGGATTTCGAGCTGATCCTCACAGCGGCACCAGATGCCATCGCAGCGCTGGATGCGCCAACACGATCGGAGTTGACCGAGATCGGTCGGGTGCAGACCGGGGAGGGTGTCGACATCGATGGGTCGCCCGTCGAGGATGTTGGCTACTCGCACGGGTGAGCCTCAGACAGAGGCGATCTCGATCGGAACGAGCAGGAAGCAAAGCGCACCCAGAGCGAACGTCAGCACACCCACGAGGATACGCCCGGTGCCCAGCGGCGTCTCATCGACCGGGTGAGCGGGACCCCGCCAGGCGATCACCATGGCGAAGAAGCCCCAGAAGATCCACAGCGCGACGGACTCGTTCAGGGCATATCCCCGGATGAGATGCAGGTAGCCCGCGATGGCGAAAAGCACCATCGGCACGACGGCCGCGATGCGCTCCTGGGTGCGTCCAAGCATGGCGCGGATGATGTGACCGCCATCCAGCTGTCCCACGGGCAGGAGGTTCAACACCGTGAAGAACATCCCGACCCACGCCCCGATCACGACCGGGGAGACCGTCCGACTCATCCCGGGGTACTCTGTCTGCGCACCGATCGTGGCTGCGACGAGGTCCAGCAAGGGTGGTGTGTTGAAGATGATCGCCTGTCCGTCAGCCACCATCGCCCATGTGGGGACCGTCACCGGTGGCAGTGACAGTCCGATCAGGCTCACGACGACGGTCGCTACGAGCCCCGCGAGGGGGCCGGCGACACCGATGTCGAAGAGCACCCGTCGGTCTGGCATGTGCCCTCGCATCCGGATCACCGCCCCCAGTGTCCCGAACGGGAACAGGAAGGGGATCAGATACGGCAGCGAGACGTCCACACCATGGTACCGTCCGGCGAGGTAATGCCCCATCTCATGGGTCGCGAGCACCCCGAGGACCGCTGCGGTGAACGGCCACGCCCGGAGCACGACGAGGGGGTCGGCAGCCGCAGCCTCCAGCGGGATGTAGTACCAATAGAATGCGCCGACGAGGAGTGTGCTGACGATCGTGAGCAGGAACAGTGCGATGTTCATCCATGGGATGCCCGAACGCGCCTCAGCGATCGGGACGGCGCGGAGCACCATCTGATAGGGACCTGTCCGGTCGACACTGAGGCGATAGCCGGCCCTGTCGAAGGGGACGTGTAACGCACCCATGACTCGGTTCGGTGGGAGGAGTGCCTCCCCAGCGAACTCGACGGCCGCCCCGTCGCGTCGGATCTCCTCGAGGTGGAACACCGCCTGTAGCTCATCGATGGGCAGATCATCGGGGAGCACCCCTGGAGGCATGATTACGTGTCACCACCGACGATGTTTAACGGTTCTCGGGCGTTCACACAACACCGGCGAGGATGCCTGCTCCGAGTATCATACTGAGCAGTCCAACGACCCACTGCAAGGCAGCCTGTCGGTGTTGCAACCGGCTCCACAGGTCGGCAAGCAAAACCATCGTGAGGATGCTCCCACCGCCAACCCCACTGAGAAACAGCACTGCCATCGGGATGTCCCCAGCGGTCGAGGTGAGGATGAGGATCATCGCGCCAGATCCAGCGAGACCATGCACGATGCCGACCGCAAAGGACCCCCGGTGAGTCAGTGACCGCTGGGTGTCGATGTTGAGCACCCGGATCGAAGGGAGGATGCCGATGACGCCCAAGCCGATGAGCATGAGTCCCACACCCATCTCGGCGGTTGCCGCCACCCAAGACGGCATGATCAATCCTAGTGCCACCGCAGCCAGTCCGCCGGTTGCGATCGGAAGCATGTGACCGATCGCCCACCACAAACCCATCACTGAGCCGTGCCGCTCAGAGCTGACCATCGTTCCCACCGCCGCGAGGTGATCCGCTTCCACCGCATGCCTGACACCCAGTACGGCCCCGGCGAGTAAGCTCACACCCATCGCATTCGTGAGCAGGATGCCGAGCGTCATGCTAACTCGTTGTGGCAGGTTAACAAAACACCGCGGATGTGTTCAGACAGCCTGGACACGCCATGTGGTCGCACTAGTGTACGACCACTTCTCGATGATGAGATCCGTCGCGTTCTCCCGGAGCTTGACCATCAGCGCACCGATCTCCTTCGGCGAGAGCCCGACATCGTCAGCGATGAACTTCGATTTGAAGTAGAGTTCTCCGTCTGCCGCCTCATCACGGAGGTACGCGAGGAGGTGCTGTTCCTTCGTCTCACCTTCCAGCGGGGTCTGATCGGCTGAGGTCTGTGTAGCACTCATCTTCTGTATCTCCACCATGGCTTGCAGGGGGTATATAAACGAGAGACGGTTGGGGGGTGTTCGACCTGCTTCGGATGATTTCAGACGATTCGAGAGAAGATGAAAGTCGTCTAGAATCTCCTAAACCGTTCATAAAGCCCCGATATATTTTATCTTGTTTCATATGATGGTGGGAATTACTCATCTGCTGCACCCGGTGGATCGTGGACCCAGAAGTCGGACGCCGTGGTCGTTTCATGTTTGAAGATCGGCACCTCCGCCTTCAAGCGGTTGATGCCATCTTCCACCGTCCGGAACGCCTCGGTCCGATGCCCGGCGAGGACGACCACGAAGACGATGTCCTCACCGTCCTCGATGATTCCCGTGCGATGGAACAGCTCGACGGCATGGACACCAGCTCGTTCCTCCAATTCGGTCTCGATAGCTCGCAAGCGCTCGGTCGCCACCGGATCATACCGCTCGAATGCCAATCGCACGGTCGCAGGGTCATCCTCCTCATCATGCCGTCGGACACGGCCCGTGAACGTCGCGATCGCCCCCGATCGGGGTGCTGATGGATGCGCTTTTACGCGGTCAATGAGCCCACCGAGTGTCATGTAGGGGTCCACATCTGTCAGCAGCTCATCGACGGTGGCGGTCGTGATCTCCGTGGGACTGTCCACTGCGACACCCTCTACGGGCGGTGCCGTGTCGCCGACAGCGATCGTCGGCAGCGGCAGGTCGCCCCCTCCGCTCACCACAAGGAGGTCACACCAACTCGCAAATTGCGCAGAGACCTCCGCCAGCCCTGACGTCGGGACTGACGCTCGCATCCCGTCGGCACCCACCACCGCACCTGGCGTAGCGGGAGTCCCCAGCACGGAGTGGTCGGGTTCGATGGCGACATGCCCCAGCACGCCCGGGTACACATCCCGGAGCGTGGCGACGGTATCGGGAATCGCATCGCCGGTGATCTGCACTCGATGCATACGGAATCATAGCACGGCCCATCGCTTGATGATGTCGACAGCACTGGTGAGAATGCTTAAGCGCTGGACATCGGAACCGTGCATTGATGAAGGTCGTCCTGTCGATCGGGGGGAGTGTGCTCGCACCAGAGCTCGATCCAGGGCGTGTTGCGGCATACGCAGATGCCGTTGCCCGCATGGTCGACGCTGGCGTGGAGCTGATCTGCGTGGTCGGCGGCGGGGGTGCCGCGCGATCGTACATCGAGACCGCACGGACCCTCGGTGCTGATGAGGTGACGCTCGACCAGCTGGGGATCGCCGTCACACGGCTCAATGCCCGTCTGCTGCAGGCTGCACTCGGAGATCGCGCCGCCGCGGAGATTCCCACCGGCTACACAGCGGCGGTGGCAGCAGCGACACAGGCGCAGGTGGTGGTGATGGGCGGTGCGGTCGCAGGGCAGACGACGGATGCGGTCGCGACCGCAGTCGCAGAGCGGTACGGGGCGGAGCTGCTCGTCATCGCGACGAGCGTCGATGGGGTGTATGATGTGGATCCACATGTCGACCCGAGCGCTGAGAAGTTCGAGACCATCGGGGTCGATGAGCTGATCGAATTGATCGTCCCAATGAGCCGAGGGGCAGGGTCGTCTGCGCCGGTGGATCTCGTCGCCGTGAAACTGCTTGAGCGGACGGGGATGCGAGCGGTGGTGATCGACGGGACTGACCCCGATGCGGTCGCCTCGGCAGTGGTCGATGGGGAGCATACAGGCACGGAGATCATCGCCGGCGGAACAGACGCATAGGCGATGGGCGACGAGTACGACCCATACCTCCTGCAGCAGGCGCACGCTGAGGGATGGGCCGACCGATTCTTCGCGGAGACGGTGGCTGATGCGATCGTCACGCGCGAGCCCACCGAGCCCATCGTCATCAAGGGGGGCATCTCGCCGTCGGGTGTCGCACATGTGGGCAATTTCAACGAGATCATCCGGGGATGGTTCGTCGCCGAGGTCCTCCGTGATCGTGGGTTTGAGACCGAACAGGTGTTCACCAGTGATGATCGCGACCCGCTGCGGGCACTGCCGCGGCAGCTCGCTGATGTCGATGGAGCCGTGGTCGGTCTCGGAGAGGTGGATGCAGGCGCACTCGGGCGGAATCTTGGAGCACCATACAGCGACATCCCCGACCCCTTCGGCGCCCGCGAGTCGTACGCTGAGCACTTCACCGCACTCATCGAGGCAGAGGTGGCACAACTGCAGATCCCCATCCGCATGGAGTCGACGACGGCACTGTACGAATCTGGTGCGTTCGACCCATACATCGTGCAGGTGCTGGAGGACATCGAGCGGGCGCGGGACGTGCTGGGGCGATTCCAGGACCGAGTCGACGACAGCTACGTGCCGTTCAATGCGGTGTGTCAGTCCTGCGGGAAGATCACCGAGACGATCGAAGCGGTCGACCTCGATGCACGCACGGTGACGTATCGGTGTACGGACCTGCAGATCGGAAATGAGACCATGGCAGGGTGCGGCGATTCCGCGACGGTTCCCTTCCGCGCTGGGAAGCTGCCCTGGCGGTTCGAGTGGCCCGCGGAGTGGGACCTGCTCGGGGTGGATTTCGAACCGTTCGGGAAGGATCACGCAGAGGGGTCCTGGCCATCGGGTGTTGCGATCGCCCAGGAGATCTATGACATCGATGTACCGGTCCCGATGGTCTACGAATGGTTCACGCTCGACGGCGCGCCGATGTCATCGTCCGCAGGCAACGTGATCACCGTCGATGAGCTCCTGGGGATGATCGAGCCCGAGGTGTTCCGCTACTTCTTCGCGCAGAGCCCCCAGCGGGCCCGTGACCTCCAGCTCGAACGGCTCGATCAGCTCGTCGACGCATTCGATCGGTTCGAATCAGCGTACTTCGAACCCATCGGGGATGCTGCGGTGGATGCGTTCGCAGCGTCAGCGTATCCGCATGTGGTCGAAGCTGTGGATCCCGGGGTGATCCGGCTGCCCTACACCTTCGCTGCGGTCCTCGGGATGACAGATGACCTCGAGCTGCGCCAGGAGATGGCGCGGAGTCAGGGCTACATCGATGAGTCGACCGACGCCCCCCGTATCGAGCGGGCCATGCGCCGTGTGGAGCACGCCCGCAACTGGGCACGGCGGTTGGGCAACGCCTACGACTACCGACTGCAGCCAGAGCTGCCGGCGGTGCAGCTCGATCCGGCCGTCACGGACGCACTCGAGGCGGTCGCCGCGGTGGTCGATGAGGGCGCCGGTGGGGAGGCGATTCAGACCGCACTCTACGATGCGGCACGGCGGAATGATGTGGAGGTCTCCGCGGTGTTCTCAGGGGGGTATGAGCTGTTCTTCGGGCAGCCACAGGGACCGCGCCTCGGGGAGTTCCTGGGCGAGTTGGATGCGGAGTTCGTGGCCGCACGGCTGAGACGGCAGCGGTGACCGAAACCCAATGGATTTGCCACTCGCCAGGTGAGTACCGGTAGTGATCGACCTGTGGACGGCCGTGCTCGTTGGGATCGGGCTGTACACGCTGGCAGCCTATGCACTGCGTGAGCGGGGGGCGCTGCCATCACAGATTCGCCTGCAGGGGCCATTCACCACGGTCCACACGGTCCGTGGTCGACAGCTGCTCGAGCGACTGGCACAACCACGCCGGTTCTGGCGCGCGTGGAGCAGTGTCGGTCTCGGCATCAGCCTCGTGATCATGGTGGCGATGTTCGCCTTCCTGCTCGCGCAGGCGGTGGCGATCGTCCGGAACCCACCGCCACCGTCGGCGGTGACCGAACCGGCGAACTTCCTGGTGATCCCGGGGGTGAACGAGTTCCTCCCCCTGAGCGTGGCACCAGAGATCATCCTGGGGCTCCTGATCGGGTTGGTGGTCCACGAGGGGGGACATGGACTGTTGTGCCGTGTCGAGGACATCGAGATCCGCTCGATGGGTGTGTTCCTGCTGACGCTCATCCCCCTCGGTGCGTTCGTCGAGCCTGACGAGCAGACGCAGCGGGATGCGAGCCGGGGGGGACGAGCCCGCATGTTCGCCGCCGGTGTGACGAACAACCTCGTGGTGAGTGCGGTGACGTTCGCCCTGCTGTTCGGTCCGGTCATCGGGGCGATCGGGGTCGCCCCCGGGGTGGCCGTCGCGGGCGCGTATCCGGGGACGGCAGCCGAGATGGGTGGTATCGATGGGGGTGACCGGATCATAGGGGTCGATGGGGCAGCAGTGACAGCGGCGGAGGAGCTCGACCGGCAGCTCGCTGCGACGGACACGGCCACGGTGCAGGTCACCTATGTCGATGGCGAGACCGGTGAGGAGACGGACGCGGCCATCGACCGGCGGTTACAGGTCGTTGGGGCGGCGGCTGACGCACCGCTGTCGGCCGCGGCGACGGAGGCGCCGATCACGATCGAGCAGGTCGACGCCACACCGGTCCGTACAGTGGGTGCATTCGAACAGCTCGTCGAGCGGAATCGCGTGGTGACGGTCACGACTGCCACCGGCGGTACTGAGTCCCTGCCGGTGGGGGCGCTGGTCGATGAGCTGACCACGGGTGGGCCGCTCGCGGCGGCGGTGGATGGCGCAGCTGCACCACTCGTGATCACCGATGTCGGGGGGGTACGCATCACGGATGCGGCGGCGCTGACGGAGGTGCTTGCAGCATCGCGTGTGGGCGAGCGCGTCGAGGTGGGGTACGTGCCCGTCGGTGAGACCACGGTGAGATCGACGACCGTGGAGCTCGCCGCCCATCCGCAGCGCGACAGCGGCTTCCTCGGCGTGACGATGGTCCGGGGGACGAGTGGCATCGTCCTCACCGATCTGGGCGTCGAGACGTACCCGGCGGCAACCTATCTGCAGCTGTTGGGCGCAGAGACACCAACCGCCACAGGCACGGCACCGGTGGGCGGCGGATCGCCACTGGCAGCGGTGTACGTCGCCCTGCTGTTGCCGCTGGCATCACTGGTGCTGGGCATCCCCAACTTCCCGGGGTTCACCCCGTCGGTGACCAACTTCTACACCATCGAGGGGGTCGCAGCACTCGGTGGCGATGCGCTGTTCATCGTCGCGACGAGCCTGTTCTGGATCGGCTGGATCAACCTGCAGCTCGCGCTGTTCAACTGCATCCCGGGGTACCCACTCGATGGTGGCCGGATCCTGCGGGCGGGCGTTGAGTCGGTGGTGTCACGGCTGCCCATCGCATCGGCCGAACCCGTGGTGCGGACGATCACCACATCCGTCGGGGTGGTGATGCTGATCTCGCTGCTGGCGGTGGTGTTTGCACCGGCGCTGCTGGCCGGATGAGGTCGGCTCGCAAGGCCCATACCGATTCACACTGAGGACAGAGGTATGGCGACACCACCGCCCACCGCAGAGGGCTACTACATCCTGCATGACGTCCGTGCGATCCGCTGGGACCGATGGCGGGATGCTCCAGAGGATGTCCGGACGGATGCGGTGCGATCGGGCATCGAGCACCTGCAGGCACAGGTCGAAGCCACCGACTCAGAGGTGGGCTCCAGTGGCGTGTTCGCGGTCCCCGGGGATGCGGGTGACCTGCTGATCGTCCACATCCGCCCCACCCTGGAGGCGCTCTCGCAGGCGGAGCGTCGCTTCGAGCAGGTCCGGTTCGCGGACTTCACCGAGCGCACGGATGCGTACGTCTCGGTGACGGAGGTGTCGGGGTACACGACGCCCGAGTACTTCGAGGACCCCGAGAGCGTCGACCCAGGGATCCGCCGATACATGGACGCGAAGCTCCACCCCGAGGTCCCGGACGCGGCATACGTCTCGTTCTATCCGATGTCGAAGCGACGTCAGGGGGCGGACAACTGGTATGACCTCCCCCTGGATGAGCGGGCGGACCTCATGGCAGATCACGCGGCGATCGGCAAGGAGTACGCCGGACGCATCACGCAGGTCATCGCATCGTCTGTCGGCTTCGAGGAGTTCGAGTGGTCGGTGACGCTCTTCGCTGACGACCCCACAGCGATCAAGGACATCGTCTATGAGATGCGATTCGACACCGCCTCCGCACGGTATGGCGAGTTCGAGCGGTTCGTCTTCGGGGTGGCGATCGCCCCGACGGACCTGCCGGCACTGCTCGCGGGGGAGATGGTGCCGGCGACCGACGAGTCACCTGATGCGGCCCCGCCGATGCGTGAGGCGCTCGCCGACCTGGACATCTATGCGGGCTCTCCCCACGGTGAGGACGTGTATGCGACGGTGGCATACCTCGAGGATGCTCCGGAGACGGTCTTCGAATCGGTCGATCCACTGCGGGCGAACTTCGACCACTACGGGACGCATCGCAAGACGGCGGTCTATGCGACGGCGGATGCGAGTCGGACTGCGGTCGTGTCCATCTGGGAGACCCAGTCGGCCGCCGAGACCGCAGCGGGGTTCATCGACGGGCTGGATGGTGTGATCGGCAAGGGCGATGAGCCGGAGGGATTCGGCACGATGGGGATGTTCTACACCGTCAAGACCGACTTCCGTGAGGAGTTCCGCGACACCTTCGCAGAGGTGGGCGAGCTGCTGGCGGCGATGGATGGACACCAGGAGACGGACCTGCTGATCAACCACGAGGACCCCGATGACATGTTCATCGCGAGCCAGTGGGACGACCGCGAGGCGGCGATGGGCTTCTTCCGCTCAGACGCCTTCCGTGAGACGGTCCAGTGGGGCCGTGAGGTGCTGACCGACCGCCCGCGACACGTCTTCTTGACCTGATTCAGCGGGCGGCCGAGCGCGACCGGGTGACCGCGCGCTTGTCGATGCCCGCTGCGGTGATGTCAGCACCACCGACCGACGATCGCAGGCTGTCCATCCCGTCGAAGCGGTCGATGCCGAAGTCATCGTCATACAGCGCCTCGACGCGCTGTCGCTCGGTGGTGGTCACCGGCGGGACCGTCGGCGTCGCCGCCCACTCGCGGATGTCTGCGACGCTGTGGAACGTGGGTGTGACCGTCGCGACCGCATCGTAACTCAGGAGGAATCCGATCGCCGCCTGTGCCATCGTCCGTGCGCCATCACGCTCGAGGAAGCGGAGCTGCTCGAGCTTCTCCCACCCCGTCTCGTACCATGCATCCGGCCGGTAGCCCCGGTGGTCATCCAGGTCATGCCCGGTCGCAGGGGTGACCTGCTCGTTCAGCAGCCCCGACGAGTGCGGCACCCGCGGGATCAGCGATGTGTGACTGCCGGTCGCCTCGAGCGTCTCGAGGAAGTGCCGACCGACATCCTGCTCGAACATGTTCCACACCAGCTGGATGCTGTCGAACGCCTCGGTGATGGCCATATCGCCCTCCGCGAGCCAACCGATCGAGGGGCCAAGCGCCCACCCGACCGCATCCACGATTCCCTCATCGCGGAGTGCATCCAGCTCTTCGAGCACGTCCGCATCGACCTCATCCACATCGGCGTTGTGCAGCTGCAGCACCTCGATGTGATCTGTGCCGAGCCGCTGCATCGATCGCTCGACCGCCTCTCTGATCCACGGCGCGGAGATCTCCTTGGGCAGCTCGCCGTGACCCGCCTGCGGGTGGTTGTAGAAGTCATAGCCGACCTTCGTCGCGAGCACCACCTCATCGCGGACGTCCGCGAGCGCCGCACCGAGCACCCGCTCACTGTCGCCGTGACCGTACACATCCCCCGTGTCGAAGTAGGTGATGCCAGCGTCGACCGCGGCCGTCACCATCGCCTCAGCCTCGCCGGCCTCGCGGTCCCCCCACCAGTCCGTCCCGACGACCCATGCACCGAACCCGACGGTGCTGACCTGCACATCCGAGCCACCCAGCTGTCGGTACTCCATGGTGGACGTACCGGGGCGATGAGTAAAACGGCATCCGTCGCGATGCGCCAGCCGGGAGTCGAACCCGGGCTAGTGGCTTGGGAAGCCACTGTCC